>Ga0207990_1000493_pt1 | contig 22891 bp, 17 predicted proteins | sample ETNtaG_8_FD_185780 | JGI IMG/M metagenome (GOLD analysis project Ga0207990, IMG submission 185780) | Marine microbial and viral communities from oxygen minimum zone, Eastern Pacific Ocean - ETNP201406SV75 (SPAdes) (version 2) | ecosystem: Environmental > Aquatic > Marine > Oceanic ...
CTCGACCTCGATCGAGAGGGGCGACACCATCCAGTTTGAGTCGACCGCCCTGCCCAACGATTTGGTTGACGACATGTCCACGCTGACACCTACGATGCACTACGCCAAGACAGGCTCCGAGATGTGGGACGACACATGGATCACTGATATTGACATGGTGGGAAGCGGCGGCAACGCCCGCTATGTCCACACCATCGCAGTTCCTCTCAGTGCTGAGGTGGGAGAATACGACCTCAGAATCAAGTGGACCGATGCTGGCGGCCAGTCAAGCGACTGGACGATATCCGCCGCAGCCTTCGAATTGAAAAACGCCCTGCCCATCGTTCTGGGCAACGGGCACTCTCAGTACGCCGGGATGCCTACTGTGAAGGTCGAGACCCAAGAGAGGGTTTCTGTGGTCGGCCTCGTCCACGATGCCGAGACGCCGATCTCGTTGCTCAGCATCGACAGTAACTCTCCCGAGTTCGTGGAGTGGGACCCCTCGACGCTCGAAATAGTCGTCGAGTTCAGTCAGGTCATCAGAGACGGCCAGGGCAACCCCGTCCCACAGGGCATGTTCGTCACAGTAGATGACGGCGACGACGTGAACTCCGGCATGATGATGTTCAACGTGATAGAGAACGGCGCTCCTAGGTGGGCATCTATACCGACTCAGTCCTTCGAAGAAGGCGGCTCCGCCAGCATCGGCCTGTCAGAGTTCCTGTCCGACACCGATGACAACGGCTACCCCGTCCCAGTCTCAGGACTGACGCTTGAACTGCTCAGTAACTCAGACGAGTCACTGGTCGATGCAAGCATCTCAGGCCACTCTCTCTCTGTCAGCTCGCTCGACGACGATTCCACCGGAATCTCCGAAATCACCGTCAGGGCCAGTGACGGCGTCAAGTTCTCGGACACCGTAATCACCTTCCACGTCCTCAACGTCAACGATGCGCCCCGCATCGACCTGACTGGAATCAACGAGTTCACGGTCAAGATCGGCGACAGGATCACCCTTGAGCTGCTCGACAGGATGACCGACATCGACGACCCAGATGAAGAAATCTGGGCCACGGCGATGACCTTCGTTCCCGGTGCAGCCCAGTTCAATCCTATAACCGGCATACTGACTATGGCGTGGGAAGAGTCTGGGGAAGAGGTGGTCACTATCACCTTGGAAGACAGGCACGGAGATGCTAGTGCCTCCATCATCATTGTCGACGTCGTCGACGACCTGCCGCTCTTCTGGGAAACCGACCTTGTGGCTAGTTTCGACACGGTCGAGTACGGCACCAATCCGACATTCGTGATTCAGAACGCGGGACAGCACGAACTGACCGACATCAAGGTCCTCTGGACAATCTGCAACAGCATCACTGGAATCTGCCACTCATCGGGCATCTCGCACAACCTCGGGCCATTCATCGCCAACCACGTCAGCGGCGCCGGCCTGGGTGTTGGCGACTACATCACGCTCTCAGTCGAAGGCGTCGACCAGAACGGCTTCGATCGCGTTACGGAGGAGCAGCACAGGATATACGCCATCGCCCCGCAGGAGGTCATCGATGAGCCTGTGGACGAGGACCCAGAAACCGGATCCGCCGGCACCAGCGCCATGATATCGATGGGATTGATGGGAATCGGACTTCTGCTGTCTATTGCACTGGTCCTCGCGCTCGCCATCACCCTGCGACGCCAGGGCCTCGCCTCAGAGTCGGCAATCGACTACGCCAGCACGGTTCGCGATGAGGAATATGAGCACTCTGAGGAAGCCGAGGAGGGCATGCCAGAGGACGTACCACCACCACCGCCTATGATGCCGCCACTTCCGCCCGAGGGACTGCCCCCAGGATGGACCATGGAACAGTGGCACTACTATGGTGCTGAGTACCTCAGCCGACGCCAGTAATCGCACCTATTTGCGAATGCCGGCCATGACGCACCTTCAAGAAGGTGCGAGCGTCAGCCAGATTTCCGGGGGAGCGATATGAGCGGTGAGTCAGCCCAGTCGGACGACATCGAGCAGCCTGATCAGGATGCCTTGGAATCATGGGAAGACGGACCTGCTTTCGGCGTCTCCCAAGACAAGGATCCGGTCTGTGAGACACCCGTGGAGGAGTGGATCTCCGGGGTCGACATAACCTCGACCGCAGATGTGCCGATTCCCCCGAAACTGGTCGATCAGGTCATCGGGCAGGAAGCCGCCTCGATAGTGGTGCGCAAAGCCGCCGAGCAGCGACGCCACGTCATCATGGTCGGCGAGCCTGGTACTGGCAAGTCGATGCTGGCACGCTCGATGACCGAGTTCCTGCCGGGCGAGCAGCTCGAGGACATCATGGTCTACCGCAACCCAGATGACGAGAATGAACCCATCGTCCGCACCGTCCCTGCTGGACGCGGGTCCCGCATTCTCTCCGAGCGCAAGGCCCAGATTCGAATACAGAGGGAACGCACCAACCGCACCCTGCTGTTCGTCGCCCTCGTCATTGGGGCCGCTCTCCTGTTGGCGACCATCTCCAGCGGCGAGATACTGACGTTCATCTTCGGCTCATTCATCCTCGTATTCGGCTACTTCTTCCTACGAACCCGTCTGACAGCCGGCGACGAGGCGAACCTACCGAAGCTACTCATCAAGCACGAGCGCGACGACGAGCCCCCTTTCATAGACGCCACCGGGACTCTCGCTGGGGCTCTGCTGGGCGATGTCCGCCACGATCCGTTCCAGTCTGGTGCCGATCTGGCTACTCCAGCACACGAGAGGGTCGAGCCCGGTGCCGTGCACCGGGCCAACAAGGGCGTCCTCTACATCGACGAGATCCGCATGCTGAGGATGGAGGAGCAGCAGGCTCTGCTCATCGCGATGCAGGAGAAGGAGCTCTCGATCAGCGGCCGCTCCGAGCGCTCCTCCGGTGCACTGACCAAGTCGGAGCCCGTGCCCACCGATTTCATCCTCATCGCTGCCGGCAACCTCGACAGCGTCCAGAACATGCACCCCGCACTACGAAGCCGCATCCGAGGCTACGGCTACGAGATCTACGTCAACACCGACATGCCGGACACCGAGCGCAACCGCCGACGCCTCATCCGCTTCATAGCGCAGGAGGTCCGGAACGAGATGGACAAGGACTCCGGCAAGGCGATTCCACACTTCGACCGCGACTCAATCTCACTGGTCCTCAAGGAGGCGCAGAGACGCAGCGGGCGCCGGGGCAAACTGTCACTGCGACTTCGCGAGCTCGGCGGTCTGGTGCGCATAGCCGGCGACCTAGCAGCCGAAGAGAGCGCCGAACTGACTCGCTCGGTACACGTTACTCGGGCCAGGGAGATTGCTAAACCTCTCGAGCAGCAGGTAGCGGACCGCTACCTCGAGCGCCAGTCCGAGTACGCTCTGCTGGTAAACCGAGGGCACCGCGTCGGACGAGTCAACGGACTCGCCGTGCTCGGCGCTGACAGCGGGCTTTCCGACTACTCCGGAGTCGTTCTGCCGGTGGAGGCGATGGTCACACCCGCTCAGGGGATGTCCGGGCGAGTCATAGCAACTGGGGGACTGTCGGACTTGGCCAACGAGAGTGTGACCAACATCAGTGCCGTAATCAAGAAGCTCACTGGCAAGGACATCAAGGACTACGACCTGCATGTCCAGTTTCCCGGCACTCACAACGTCGACGGAGACAGCGCGTCAATCACGATGGCAACTGCCATCATCAGTGCCTTCGAGGGCGTGCCGATCGAACAGAACCTCGCTATGACGGGCTCGCTCTCGGTTCGAGGCGAGATACTCCCAGTCGGCGGCGTGACTGCCAAAATCGAGGCGGCTGCCAAGTCCGGAATCGAGAAGGTTGTGATACCCCGTGCGAACCTGCAGGATGTCCTGATGGACGAGAAGTGGGAGAAAAAGATCGAAGTGTTCGCAGTTGACTCGCTCGACGAGGTTCTCGAGTACGCTCTCGTGGGAGCAGAGGATAAGGTCAGTCTTGTCGAGCGTCTCTCCAATGTGATAGATACCATCGCCAAGGGGACCGACACCCAACCTTCTGCTTGAGCGGCGCCTCGCCGTAATGCTTCAAGTCACGTATCATCCCCGCAAAGCGGGGATGGCCATGAGCGACAATCGGAACTCACCGATGAGCATACTGTTCCTCGTCGTTCTGGTGGATATGATCGGGTTCACCATCGTAATCCCCTTCCTGACCTACTTCGTGCAGGACCTGGCTGCAGCTGAGGGCATCACAGACGTCGGCAGCCGCGACCTGTGGGTTGGCATCGTCATCGCAGTCTACTCGCTGGCCCAGTTCATCTTCACCCCTGTCCTAGGCTCCATCAGCGACAGGACTGGTCGCAGACCCATACTGATGCTCGGATTGGCCTCGAACACCGTCTTCTTCACTGTATTCGGCCTGTCCGGAAGCCTAGGGATGGCGATAGTAGCCCGCTTCCTAGCAGGAGCGGGCAACGGCAACATCGCCGTTGCCAGGGCTTACATCGGAGACATCACCGAGCCTGAGATGATCGCCCGGAGGATGGGGATCCTTGGGGCATCCTTCGGGCTGGGCTTCATGATCGGCCCGTTCATCGGCGGCGTTCTGTCTGACCCAGCCAACGGCATCGGCACGCCGTTCGACGGTCAACTGTGGATCGACCACCCCTATCTGCTTCCGTGCCTGTTTTCCAGCATGCTCTCTCTCGTATCGCTCTTCCTTGCTATAACCCGCCTCCCAGAGAGCCTGCCTCCAGAGGCCAGGGAACCCTCTGAAGGCTCCGTGCTCAGCGGCATCGGAGGCATGATGACCAGCATCGTCAAGGTGATGAGGTTCCCGGCCGTATCAACTCTGGTCTCAATCAATTTCCTCTTCCTAATGGGTTTCAGCATGATGCATGGGACGTTCATCCTGTTCACTTCAATGGCACCAGCGGATGGGGGCTTGGGCTGGAGTGAGTTGGATAACGGCTGGATTTTCGCTTTCATCGGCCTGCTGGGGGTAATCATCCAAGGAGTCCTCATAGGACCTCTGACCGACAGGTTCAGCATGCCGCGACTCATGCTGGTCGGCACACTGCTGTGCGGCCTCGGGATAGCCAGCATACCCTATGTGCAGTCTGACCTCAGCTGGTTCATCTTCGCATCCTCGGCCGGACTCGCCATAGGCAACGGCCTGTTCTCGCCGACCCAGTCGTCCTTGCTCACTTTCGAGACCAAGGCCGGGGGTTATGAGCTGGGAATGGTGATGGGGGCGCAGGAGGGCTTCGGAGCGATGGCCCGCATCATAGGGCCGCTTTTCGCAGCCTACCTGTGGTCACTGACGGTGCAGGGCACCGGCCTGTGGACCTACCATACCTGCTTCCGAGTCGCAGGAATCATATTCGTCCTAGCCATCATACTCCAATTGAGGCTGCGACTGAGCGGCGAGCCAACCCCCCGAAGGAGAACCGCATAGGTGATTGAATGACGACACCGGCAGCAGTGGCACATGGTGGCGCCGGACCGGGCCCAGACAGGCAGCACAACGTCGAGGCCGCGGTGCAGCGTGCAGCCGAGATCCTCCAAGCCGGCGGCTCTGCCGTCGAGGCAGCCGTCGAGGCGTGCATCCTGCTTGAGGACGACCCGGTGTTCAACGCCGGCACAGGGGCGGTATTCCGAAACGACGGCTCGATTCTTCTCGATGCCTCCTTGCAGACCTCGGACGGTCGCATGGGCTTCGTCATAGCGATGCGCGACACCCCCAATCCTATTCGCGTCGCAGCCGACCTGCTCGACGAGGAGATCAACGGCCTCGTAGGGGACGGGGCGAGGGACTGGGCAGATGCCAGAGGCCACCCCAAGGCCGCTGTTGAAGGCCGACCGCCCAAGGACGAGTCCGGCGACACTGTGGGAGTTATCGCTAGGGACCCCACCGGATCACTGGCCTGCGCGACCAGCACTGGAGGGACAAGCTACCGCCCTGCCGGAAGGGTGGGTGATGTCCCGCTGCCCGGCTCTGGCTTCTGGGCCCAGGGCGACCTAGCCGTCGCCGCTACCGGCGTGGGAGAGGCAATCACCAAGGCTCTGCTCAGTTACAGGGTCTATGAGCGAATTCGCTCGACTGGCGACTCACTTGATGCCGCCATGCGATGGGGAATCGACGAGTTAATCGACGAGGGAATATCGGTCGGACTGATTTCGCTTGGTTCCGAGGGTGAGGGTCGTGGGCACTCGAACACTGACATGCCATGGGCTGCTTGGACAGGCTGAGCCAGACCGATGCGGCTTCGTTCCGGGGATGCGCTTAAGGAGCCCCCTTGGGTGGCCGCGCCAGAGGGATATGCGTGACCGACATCGAGGACAGGATTCAGCAGATTGCTCAGGTTCTGGGACAGCTCGATGACAGGCAGGTCCCTCGCAACATCAGGACCCTGTCGAACGACGCAGTGGAGAAGTGGCTTCTCAACAAGGACAAGGAGATGGACCTGAGGCTCGGCATGACTGCCTCCATACTAGACGATATCTTCAACGATGCCAACCTACCCATCCACTACGGCCCCATGTGCCTGCAGATTCAGACCGCTCTCGAGACGATTCTAGCCGAATTCAGGCGCTCCTGAGCCTTGAAGAGCAGGGCTCCTGTCGCTCTGCCTCCGAGGGTCTGGTATGCCGAGTTGGACCAACCTGTCCTACGCGAACGTCGCCACTACGTCCCCAGCTGCGCACAGGGTCTCATTGGAATGGTCCGAAGCGCTCGCACGCGGGGGCGCTGCTGAGTTCGACGGCGAGGCCGAGAAGAACGGTATGATGCCACTACGCCGAGCTGCCGCGAGGTTGCTGTCATGCGATATCGAGGACGTTTGCGTCGGTTCGAGCGCTACTGAACTGCTCTGCTCGCTCGCTTGGGCGATATCTCCTCCCAGCGGCAGTAACATCGTCTCGACGCGCGCCTCCTTCCCGTCCACCGTCTACCCGTGGCGCAGGGTCGCTGAGGAGAACGGTGCTGAAATCCGCCTAGCTGGCCACGATGAGGACCTCTACACGGACCCAGAGGAGATTTTCGCATTGATTGATCAGGATACCTCTGTGGTCACCCTGTCGCATGTTGAGTACTCCAACGGCCAGCGCTACGACCTGCCAAGATTCGCCGAGGCGGCGCATTCTGTGGGGGCTATTCTGATTGTTGATGCGACGCAGTCGATGGGTATGCTGCCCATCGACGCCTCAGCAACAGGTGCTGACGCTCTGGTCTCATCCGGTTACAAGTGGCTTCGCGGCACCTATGGTGCCGCGGTTGGATACATCTCGCCCTCGATGAGGGACGGCTTGGTACCGGGGCTGCTGGGCTTCCGTAGCCACGCCGATCTCTGGGACTTGAGGGCCGATCGGCTGGAGCTTGCCGATGACGCCAGTCGTTTCGAGTACACCACTATCCACTTCGGTGCAGCTCTAGGACTCGCAGCAGCAGTCGATGAACTGGTGCAGATGGGCATGGACGAGGTCTGGAGGCACGACCTGTCTCTGGCTGACTCTGTTATCGAGGGCGCCGTGAATCTAGATCTCAAAATTGCCTCCCCTCTCTCACAAGCCGAGCGGAGCGCCATAGTGAGTCTGCGACTTCCAGAGGGTGTCAGCAGTGAGGAGGTGGCCCGCAGACTGCAGGACGAGTATGGGATATTGGTGACAAGCCGGGCCGGTCTGCTCAGAGTTTCACCTCACATCGACAACGACGCCGACGACGTCGGGATGCTGCTTGAAGCGCTGGCCGAGACCCTCGCTCAGATGTGAGGCCCGAGAATCGCACCCGCGATGACGAACATGATGCAGGCTATGCCTAGGTCGATTACTCTCCACGCCTTGGGGTTGTTCAGCACCGGCGAGAGCATCTTCGCGCCATATCCTAGGGAGAAGAAGAATACGAAAGAGGCCGTAGCAGCACCGATTCCGAAGGCCAGCCTCTCATCCCCCAGATATCTGCTGGAGGCCCCTCCGATCAGCAGCAGGGTGTCGACATACACGTGCGGATTGAGGAAGGTGAAGGCGAGTGCGGCGGCAATAGTCGGCCCGAGCTCGCTCTCGCCATCCCCCTCGGTTACCATTCCCTCCGGATCCATCGCCGATCTGATTCGCAGCAATCCGTACCCAATCAAGAAGGCGGCTGCGAATACAGCGATCCAGACCGCTGCGTCTTCCATCTCAGACAGCACCGAGCCGACGCCCAGAACTCCAGCTGCAATCAGACTGGCGTCAGCCAGTGCGCAGATTAGGCAAACAGCGAAGACGTGCGAGCGGAGAAGTCCCTGTCTGAGGACGAAGACGTTCTGAGGGCCTAGTGCGAGTATGAGCCCGATACTGAGGGCGAAACCCTCGAGCCCTGCAGACCCGAGGCCCATGTTCATGTCTTCCTGCGCTCGGCAGCCTTGATTCGCATGCCCGTGTATCCGCACTTGCGGCACACCCTCGGCTTGCGTCCTCTGTGGGTTGCCGAGCAGCGCATGCAAATCCACTTCTTCAGCAGACGTGCCTCTGCCTCTGGGTGCCTCTGAGCCATGCAGACCGGCCGACCTACCGGCCCTTCATAATCGCTTCCCACCGGGAAATCTCCCGGAAAACAGAATTGTTCCCCGCCAAAGCATTCATCCGCCATCCATAGTGCCCGAGGCTACGGTGCCTGCCAGCGTCGTGCTTGGAGCTCAGTGGGGAGACGAAGGCAAAGGCAAGGCCATAGACCAGCTGGCCAACCATTCAACATGGACCGTCCGTTTCCAGGGCGGCAACAACGCCGGCCACACCATCGTCCTCGGCGATACGACACTCAAACTCCATCAGATACCCTCTGGGGTGACCTATAATCACTGCAACCTCGTCCTCGGTGACGGCATGGTGATCGATCCTTGGGTGCTCGATGAGGAACTGGAAAAGTGGCATGAACTCACCGGCGAGAGGCCCGAAGGCAAGCGGCTGTTCATCAGTGAGCGGGCCTCGATAATCCTGCCCTTCCACAGGCTCTACGACGGTGCCGACGAACTCGTGGGCACCACGGGCCGTGGAATCGGCCCGACTTACCGCGACCGCATCGAGAGGGTCGGAATCAGGTTCGCTGACCTCGCAAACATAGTGGACGACACAGAGGCCGTCCAAGCCGCCGCTGAGCGTATGAACAAGCAACTCGCTACAGTAGGGGTCGAGCAGAGCATCGAACCGGAGACGCTGCGGGCTGACCTCCAATGGGTGCTCGACAGATACTCCGAAGCCATCAAGCCCACCGGACTGATGGTCGATCTCGCTCTGAGGAACGGCGAGCGAATCTTACTCGAAGGGGCGCAAGGCGCCATGCTCGACATCGATCAAGGCACCTACCCCTTCGTCACCTCCTCTGTCACCAGCAGAGCCAACGCCACTCACGGCGCGGGGATACACCCCGGGCACGTCGACCAGTGTTTCGGCATCTCGAAGGCCTACACCACGCGTGTGGGCAACGGCCCGTTCCCTTCCGAACTCTCCCTCGACGAGGGCCCTGGCAGGCACATGGCGCAGGTAGGCAACGAGTACGGCACCACCACCGGCAGGCCCCGACGCACCGGCTGGCTCGACATGGTCGCCCTGCGTGAGAGCCACCGAATCAACGGGTATACCGGACTGGTCATCACCAAGTTGGACGTCCTGGGCGGCTTGGACGAACTCAAGATTTGTATCGGCTACGAGATGGATGGCAAAACACTCCACGTCATGCCGACCACGAGTGAGGACCTAGCCCGCTGCTCTCCGATTTACGAGACTCACACGGGCTTCCCAGCCATGACTCAGGACGAGTGGATTCACATGGCCGAAGCATCGAGGTCCGAGGGCGTAGGATTCGACGTCATGCCAGTCACCATCAGGGCTTACATCGAGCGCATCGAGCATCTTGCGGGGGTGCCCGTGGTGAGCATCGGCATCGGTCCCGACCGCCGGGCGTCCATAGCTAAGGCAGGAGGGCCGTTCGACTCCCCCTCTGTCGAGGCAACCTTCTAAGCGGGCCACTTTGGCCAGTCGCCATGGGATTCAAGTCCAAGGCCCACAAGAGGCGTCAGGCCGCGGCAGCAGCGGCCGGCTCTGAGGAGAAGTCGGTCGAGGAGTACGTTGGCGAGGTCAAGTGCGATGTCGCCGGCTGTGACAACTGGGCCGACAAGAAGATCGGAGGCCGCAAACTGGCCTTCGACAGGGCCGCTGATGTTTGGGGCGAGTCGGGGCTCAACAAGGACTCGCGCCGAGTCACGGTGTGCAAGTCGTGCTGGCGCGCTTGGAAGAAGGCGAAGAAGGACGAGCCGACCGAGTGGACCTGAATCGGCACTCGCAATCATCAAAGGCAACTTCCCTGACTCGCGGTCGTGGCGAACCATCCTGCAAACGAACCGATTCTTGGATACGCTCCCGGTTCCGAGGAGAGGGCGCTCCTGCAGTCAGAGATGGACCGTCAGATGGGTGAGGTCATCGAGATACCCTGCATCATCAACGGCGAGGAGGTTTACACCGGCACGACGACCACTCAGGTCATCCCGCACGACCACGGGCACATACTCGCCAACGTCCACCTAGCGGGCAGGGAGGAGATGGAGGCTGCTTGCGCTGCCGCTGTCGACGCGCAACAGGCTTGGATCGAACTAGGTCTCGAGGGCCGCTGCGCGATCTTCGAGCGATGCGCCGACCTTCTGGCAGGCGACTGGCGCATGAGAGTCAACGCCTCCACCATGCTGAACCAGTCGAAGACGGTGCTCCAGGCGGAGATAGACGCTGCCTGCGAACTCATCGACTTCTGGCGCTTCAACTGCCACTACGCGCGCGGCTTTCACGACTACCTCCAGCCCCCGATATCCCCGAGCGGCGTCGAGAACTCCACTGAGATCCGCCCCCTAGAGGGATTCGTCCTGGCCATTACCCCGTTCAACTTCACCAGTATAGCAGGAAACCTGCCCAGCGCGCCAGCGCTGGTCGGCTGCACATGCGTGTGGAAGCCCAGCCGCAACTCGTACCACTCGAACTACATGCTGATGCGGCTGATGCTGGAGGCCGGCCTGCCTGCCGGCGTCATCAACTTCCTACCCGGCTCGGGCGCCGAAATCACCGAGATCGCGCTAGCCAACCCTGACTTCGCCGGACTGCACTTCACCGGCTCGACCGCAACCTTCCAGGGGCTGTGGCAGGAGATCGGGCTCGCACTTCCGAATCTACGCTCCTACCCCCGCATAGTCGGGGAGACCGGAGGCAAGGACTTCGTCGTCGCCCACCCAGACTGCGACCGCCAAGGGCTGCTGGTCGCGCTGCTCCGCGGCGCCTTCGAGTACCAAGGACAGAAGTGCTCCGCTGCCAGCCGCGCTTACGTCCCGAGCTCGGTATGGGACGCCATCTCGGACGACCTCTGCGCCGAGATCGGCGGAATCAAGATGGGCGACGCGCGCGACTTCACGAACTTCATGACAGCAGTCATCGACCAGCGTGCATTCGACAAGATCACCGGCTACATCGAGCGGGCCAGCGGCCGGGACTGCTGCGAGGTCGCCGTCGGTGGTAGGTCAGACGACAGCACTGGATGGTTCATCGAGCCGACCATAATCGTCACGACGAATCCCACCTCTGAGACAATGGTCGAGGAGATATTCGGGCCTGTCCTCACCGTCTACGTCTACGATGACGGCGATTTCGAGGACGTCCTGAGGATATGTGATGAGGCTTCTCCCTACGCCCTCACCGGCTCGATCTTCTCATCCTCAGAGGAGAACATCCAGACAGCTTTCGATGCACTGCGTTTCACTGCAGGGAACTTCTACATCAACGACAAGCCGACGGGTGCTGTCGTAGGGCAGCAGCCGTTCGGAGGGGCGCGAGCCAGCGGCACCAACGACAAGGCAGGCGGGCCGTTGAACCTGCTTCGCTGGATCAGCCCGCGTTCCGTCAAGCGAACCCTCGACATACCCCAGGACTGGACCTACCCGTTCATGGGTGATGACTGATGGACACATTGCTCTCCTACGTCCTGCTTCTGGGGACCCTTGCATTCTTCGGCTACGTCGGCTACACTGCCGCGGCCGAACGAAAGATGGACTCAGACACCTACCTGTCCGCGCGCGGGAGTCAGAGCTGGCAACGAATCGGCCTGAGTCTGTTTGCTTCGGGAATTGGGATCTGGATACTGTTCGGACCCTCGGAGGTCGGCTACTATGGCGGCTTCTGGGACGTCGTGGGTTACGCCCTCTCTTCTGCGACACCGTTCGTGCTGCTGGCCTACGTCGGGCCGTTGATCCGTGAGAAACTTCCCCACGGCGTCACGCTGGCCGACTACGTCAGCATGAGACTCGGACGGCCTATGCAGGTCTACGTTGGATTAATCTCGGTACTCTACATGTTCACCTTCCTGTTCGCTGAGTTCACTGCCATCGGCAAGGCGATGGACATTCTCGCTGGCATGGAGCCCCTTGTACCAATGGTCGCCGTTGCCGCGGTGACGGCTGCCTACACCGCGTATGGCGGGCTTCCTGCATCACTGCAGACCGACCGCTGGCAGGCTTGGATGATACTGTGGCTCGTCATCGCTCTGCTGCTCATCCTGTTCGGGGCTGATTTGGGCTCTCTCATCGATGACGCCAAGGCGTACAACCCAGAGGACGAGTGGTCAATCGGTAGCATGTCCTACATGGATTCGTTCAGTTCCGGACTCGCTCTGGTGGTGGCTATCACCGCGGCCGAGATGTTCTCTCAGGGCAACTGGCAGCGTACATGGGCCTCGGAGAGCGACGAGGCTCTTAGGAAGGGGGCCTTTCTGGCCGCAGGCCTCGCTCTTCCTCTCGTCTTCGTAATGGGCGTGCTGGGAACAGTGGTCGCCGGACAAGGTGCCGTCGAAGACCCATCTGCCGCCTTCTTCTACCTGATCGAGGACGCAGGTGCTCTGCTAATCGCCGCCTTCGTCGTCCTAGCAGTCGCACTCGTCTGCTCGAGCGCCGACACCTTGCAGAACGCCGTGGTAGCCTCCATATCACGTGACCTCTCGAACGGCTCGATGCAGCTTGGCCAAGCACGAATCGCAACCATAGCGATGATGCCTATTGCAATTTACCTAGCGTACACCATCGACGCCCTGAGCGTATTCGAGATTTTCCTCTTCGCAGACCTCCTTGCCGCTGCTACAGTGGCTCCGGTCCTGCTGACCCTTTGGGATAGAGTTTCATCCAAGGGCGCACTCATCGGTGCGGTCGCTGGACTCCTCTCGGTAGTTGCCTACGGAGCGTGGACTGCGGATGTTTCCACGGGTGTGGATTACATCTTCCATCCCACAAACGAGTGGGGACTCGCTAACCTCGATGTCTTCGTGTCGGCTTTGGTTGGCTCTGCTGTTGTGACTGTAGCAGGCTCGTATGCGATGCCTGATGAAGTCGCGTGATTCATTTGCCTGACTCGCATCGGTGCCCCATGGATAAGCCACACCCGACTCGCATCCACGCGCTGGTGATGCCCTGGAGGGGGTTCTGGAGGTCAACGTGGTCCCGTAGGGAGAGGATGGGCGGATATTGGTTCCCGCTCGAGATATTCCTGCTCGGTCTACTTTTCATCGCAGTCCCCTACTTCGGCTCCAACAACATAGCCGCGCACTACCTCGATACGGTCTGGGACCCGGAGCTATGGCTGGACCGGGAAATCCCTGCGGTCAACTGGATGATTATCCCATACGCGGCGCTCTATCTGTTCTACCCAACCACGCTCGCGGTCTGCCCGAGGCACGACAGGGGACGAGTCGAACTAATCCTGGCTATGCAGGGTCTGATTCTTATGACTCTGTTCTGCACTTTCTTCTTCCTAGCATTCCCAGCAGAGATAGACCTCAGAGATCAACTCGACATGGACTCGCTGAGCGGTCTGGAAGCCTCGTTGTTCGGGTTCATCCACTTCTCCGACAATCCGTGGAACGCTTGGCCGAGCCTGCACATAGTCCACTCATACCTGCTTGCGAGGATGATGACCCTCTGGGTCAACCGCGAGCACGAGGGAAAGCCACTGGCCAAAGCCTTCCTCATCCTCCTGTGGGTTGAATACGCACTGCTGTGCGTGAGCATTCTGACTACCAAGCAGCACTATCTGTTTGACTTGGCCACCGGGCTCGCCACAGCTATGTTGGCGTGGAAGCTGTTTGAGTATGCACTTGCGCTGGCCGAGAGAGAGTCACCAGAACAAATCGCCGAGGACGCAGGTTGGGCCTGATCAGTTGTACACCATCGGCAGGAAGGCGTTTGCAGCGGTCTCGCAGGCATTGGACACATCGTCAAGACGCTGCAGGACTCTATACATGTGGACAGCAGCCAGCGGGTCGTCTTGGCCAATGCTGAACACGAATCCAGCGGCCCGGCTCTCGACCAGGTCACTCTCGTGCTCTGCCAGATTGACATCGTCAATCAGTCCCCCCAGCCTCTCTCGTCCGGCCTTGGTGTATCCGGACAGCGTCAGGTCACGCAGTGCTTCGACAGCGTCTTCGTAGGTGGCCGCGGTCTTGGCGACCGCTCCTGCCATCTCCTTGAGCAGGGCTTTGGCCTCTACATTGTCGTAGAGAGGTCTGAAGGACAGCTGCTCCGCGACGTTCTGGGCGTAGTCGGCGATGCGGTCCTGACGAGCCAGCATGTGATAGAAGTCATCGGACCTCATCAACAGGTTCCACTTGCCCGAACCAACCCTTCTTCGCAAATCGTTCTTCACATTGTCAGCCCTCAACTCAGCTGAGATAGTCGCTTCTATGGCTTCGCTTGGATCTCCCCCGTCTGCTGCGATGTTTACTGCTGTTAGCATGTGATTGACAGTCTCCTCGACAGCCTGAGCGTGAACGTGGAAGAGCTCGAAGTAGGTCGGTGTTCCGACTTCTGACCCATCCGCATCCGCTAGGGCCTCGTCCACGTACACCTCGCCATCGCGAGTTGACCAAATCACATAGCCTACCAGAGCGAGTGCGATGGGTATGATGATGAGCATATTGATCGGCTGGGAGCCGGCGGCTACGTAGATCACTATCGAACCGAATCCTGCGGCCGGAAGGCTTGCCAGCCAGGAGGCGATAATCTTCCCGAAGACTCTGAAATCAACGGCTTTCGCACCACCCGCTAACCCGACACCCACTACTCCACCTACGAGCGTGTGAGTAGTGGAAACGGGGACAGCAAGGAAGGGCATGGAGAAAATCAGGACAGTCGTCGCCGCACCGAATGTAGCGGCGAAGCCACGAGTTGGTGTGATGTCGGTGATCTTGCTCCCAATGGTCTCCATCACCCTCCACCCCCAAGTCACCACACCGATAGCTATCCCGACGCTGCCCAGTAGAACGAGCCAAGTCGGTACATCAGCCACTGCTCCGAGCTGCCCATCGTTCGACAGGACTTGGTAAACAGCAGCCATCGGACCTATTGCATTTGACCGGTCATTGGCTCCGTGAGCGAAGGCGACGTAGGCAGCGGCGATGACTTGCAACCATACAAATATCCTCTCGACACCGTGAAAACCTTCCTTTTCGCCCTTGAAATCGTAGTTTCTCAGGATGTAAGCCAGAATCACTGCAGCGACGATGGAAATCATTCCAGCTAGAATTAGGCTGTTAATCGGGAACCACGCATCATCCATCATTGGGTTCCACGAACCATCTTCCTTGACCGGCAACCAGTCATATTTGTCCTCAATCCAGCCGTTGTCCTGAGCCTTCGCGAAGAATCCCTTCAGAGCTTTGAACTGCAGTGCAAGACCAAGAACGAAGAATGTCGGGATGGCTAATATCGGTGCCATCCAGCGAGCGCGCGCCTCAGGATCAGTCGTGTCGAGAATAGTCTCTCTGATTACCCAGAAGGTGAAGAATGCGAATAGGCCTCCCATCACTGGGCTGGCAATCCAAGACATGACGACTTTCTCAACCACCTCCCAGTCAATAAGAGAGGTTTCGTGTTGAACCTCCATGACCAACCCGACGCCAATGATTCCACCGATGATACTGTGTGTGGTCGATACTGGTAGGCCGTATCTCGTGGCTATAGTAAGCCAGACAGCCGCTGCCATCATGGCAGCGATGAAGCCGTACATCAGATCAGCGGAAATCGCATCAACCAGTGCCTGGTTATCGAAATCAACAACAAGGATCCCTTTGCGAACCGTGTCCGTAACTGCATCTCCAGCAAAGAAAGCGCCTATGAACTCGAAGATTGCAGCGATGATTACTGCTTGCTTGAGCGTCAGGGCGCGAGAGCCGACAGACGTCCCCATCGCATTCGCAACATCGTTGGCACCGATGTTCCACGCGAGATACGCGCAGACCAATATCGAAACAAACAGGACGAGTCCCATCAGGGGTTCCATTGATTCGCGCGCGCCGCTGATGGTACTTGACTTCTGCTCAGAGCAAACTTGCGACGGTTTCTGGCTGCGTCAGATAGATGAGCAGGCCGATTCCGGCGAACATCATCATCCATGCCCCTGTTGCCTTGACTACTCCTGTCGAGCGGCGCAGGAAGTCGAGCATGGCCTGACGCCCCATCCCGACCAGCACGGTCACGGTAATCATGAGAAGTGTGACAGAAAGGATGAGCCCCGCCATCCCAGTGGCGAAGGCGCCCCCGCCGACGACTGCGAGCCAAGCGACGAACGGGAAGACAGCCGCCGCGGTGCAGTCCACAGAGGCCGCGCTGTAGCCGATGCCCCACAGGTACATGTTGCGGCGTGGCGTGAATTGCTCATCCATCTCGGTGGTTTGGTAGCGGTCGAGAGTCCTCTGGACCCAAGCCAGAAGATGCGAGGTCCAACCGAGCAGCATGAGTCCCCCTAGGATGACTAGGAGCCATGCGATTCCCACAGCGATATCGTGCAGCACGCCAGACAGGTCGATGATGCCGCCCAGTCCGAATATGATCGCACCGACCGCCCCGAAGAAGGTCAGCTGGCCCAGAGCGGCATAACCACCTACCTCGAATGATTTGGGCATGCTCCCAGAGAGCTTGCCCGCCTCACGCAGCTCGTCCTCCCTCATACCGAGGTTGAGGTAGTATGCGATGTAGGATGGCAGGACCGGGAAGGCGCACGGGGAGAAATAGACGAGGACGCCAAGGAACAGGCCAATCACAAAGACTCCCGTTAGGGAGCGGTCGGCCTTCTCGATGCCGAACCGCAGTGACTCCGCCTCACCCCCATTCGCCCTCTGTATCGCCGAGTCGAATGACTCCCAGCCATCCAACGGGGTCCCGGTGCCTTCCTTGGCCACGACGTATCCCTCATGGTCGATCACCAGCGCCAGAGGAAGGTTCTGCGCTGAGTAGTACTCGACGAGGTCCCCTCTTCCCCCATCATCGAGCAGCACGGAGTCAGTGGCCCCATTGACCACAGGCCAGCGCATGTGCCTGGAGGAATCAGCATCGCCGAAGGTCTCGTTGATGCGCTCAAAGGGCTCGTAGCCGTACCAGGAACCGATGGATATGGCCACCACCGGGTATCCCCCTCCGAGCCCGCTCCAAGCGTCGATGTTCAGATCTATATGCTCCTGAACGTAGTGGCAGTTGCCGCAGTCCACCGCCATGAAGTCAAGGACGACGACGTTTCCTCTCAGACTCGAGAGTCGTACCACCCCGCTATCGTCCGCGATAGCATCATCGATGCCGGTGCGGTTCATCGAGGCGACTTCGAAGTCAGGCACCAACTCGACGTCTTCGGACACCCCGTATGCCGAGGACGATAGGCCGAACAGGCTGAGCGAGGAGTACCCGATGATGCAGAACAGGACGATGCCGACGCCGAACGCCTGCCAGGTCTCCCTTTGGCGCAGAACGCCGAAGTCCAGACCCGCTACCATGGAACGCCGACCTAGGGCCGACTTTTGATTCCGGCGGGAGTCCTGCTCCCGTACCGAGTCATCACGCTTATTGCCGACTCGCGCTGGCATCGAGGCACGGGCTCGTGGTCTAGGGGTTATGACGTCGCCTTCACACGGCGAAGATCGCAGGTTCAATTCCTGCCGAGCCCACCACTCAATCCACTAGGTCATCGAGCAGGGTCGAGGCACCGATTCTCAGCCTCGCAGGGCCCTCGATGGTGGAGTCCTCAGAGTGTAAGACGCCGAGCAGCCTCTCAACATCGCTCTTAGTCCCAATTCCGCCTGACAACTTGACCCCACGCCTATCCCCCATTGTCACACCATGCCTCATCACTTCGAACGCGAGGATTCCAGCCGCCTCATCGCTGCACCCGCCTCGCTTGCCGGTACAGCTCTTGACGAACTCAGCGCCTGCTGCAAGTGCCATCCGAACTACTGCGCGCATGCTTCTCTCTCCGAGCAGCGGAGTCTCGATGATGACCTTAAGCGCGCAACCGGCCGATGCCTCGCGCATGGCGAGCAGCATAGCGAGCTCAGGCTCGCGTGGGAAGTCCTCCGCATCGCGCGGCTCTAGGACGCAGTCGATTTCATCCGCACCCGCTTTGACCGCAACTCGAATCGACTCTGATAAGGCACTTGGATCATCATCGCCTATTGGGAATCCCCCTGCTACAGCCGCCAGTGCGATACCATCGTCCAAGCGACTCCTGACATAAGCGACGTGCTCAGAGAACACGCACACTGCGGCCGGGCGGTGGGTGTTTGCCCGCTGGCACAGCGCATCGAGGTCGGCCTCACTGGCATCATGATCGAGCAAGGTCAAGTCGAGCAAGTCGAGTACGCTCCGCGCGTCCATCCCACCACTCAACCGTGTCGCGACTCGAAGTCGCGCATGAATCCGACGAGCGCCCTGACACTCTCCATCGGACACCCATTGTACATACTGGCGCGGATGCCGCCGACGCTGCGGTGGCCCTTGAGGCCACCCATGCCGGCAGTGCTGGCCTCTTCTAGGAACACGCTCTCGAGCTCCTCATCTGCAAGCCGCCAAGTTACGTTCATCACCGAGCGCGAGCCCCCACGGGCATGCGGCCTCCAGAAGTCGCTTCGGTCCAACTCACCGTAAAGTAGAGCGGCCTTGGCTCGATTGCGCTCGATTGCGCCATCTAGACCTCCGTTTCTCTCGACCCAGGCGAAGACCCGGTCGAGCACGTAGATTCCGAATGTGTTGGGGGTGTTGAACATGGAGCCCTTGGAGATGTGGGTATTGTAGTCGAGCATGGTCGGAATCCCTTCCTTGGCCCTTGAAATCGCCCACGGTGAGAGGATGACGAGGGTCACGCCGCTCGGCCCGAGGTTCTTCTGCGCACCCGCATAGATCACATCGTGCGCTGCCACATCTATCGGTACGCCGCAGATGTCCGAGCTGGCATCGACGACCCTCGGTTTGCCTCCGCATTCTGGCAGATGGTGGTACTGGGTCCCGTAGAGGGTGTTGTTTGAGGTGTAGTGGACGTATGCAGCATCTTCGCGGATGGTGTAGTCACCATCTTGGGGGACCGACCTGAAACCATTGGCAGAATCGTCCCATGCAGCCGCTGTGTCTCCGACCTGCCCAGCCTCCTTGAGCGCTTTCTGCGACCAGTCCCCCGTCACTAGGAAATCAGCCTTCTCGCCCTCGGAGAGCAGGTTCAGTGCAGTCATGTAGAACTGGGTCGAAGCACCACCCTGGAGGAACAGCACCTCGTAGTCGTCGGGAACTGAAAGAACCCCCCTGATCCGCTCCACAGCAGAGTCGATGACGCTCTGGAAGGTGGGGCTTCGGTGAGAGACCTCCAGTAGGCCGAAACCACTGTCAAGTAGGTTGGGCAGAGTGGCCGCCACTTCCTCGACCACTTCGAGCGGCAGGACAGCAGGCCCAGCGCCGAAGTTGTGGATGCGACCAGTTGGTTCCACGTTCCGTCGCGCCCGCTTCGGGTCTTTCAGCCCATCGGAGACCACGACAGGGTTCATTTTCGAGTGGCCGGACGGGTAGACGTGCTTCGCATAGGTCTAGTCATGCTGCAGGGCGCTCGCCACGTCCACATCGCTGCGCTGCGCCGAGCGGCCGATGAGTCCGGAATCGAGGTCGAGATACACGAGTTGCGTAAGGCCTCCGATCTAGCCGCCGCAGACCCTCACGCCATCGTAATGCCCGGAGGGGAGTCCACCACGATGCGACTCACCGGAAACGATGCGGCATCCAGGCTCCTCCCGGCTCTCTTCAAGTGGATACGCTCGGACGACTCTCGACCGGTCTTGGGGACCTGTGCGGGTGCGATAATCCTAGCCGACCCGCAGGACGGCGGCGCGCCTCTGGTCGATGCTGATATTGACCGCAACGCGTACGGCAGCCAGGCCGACTCGTTCCAGGCCACCCTCGAGGCCTCGCTGCTCGGCCGCGACTTCCCGGGGGTGTTCATCCGCGCCCCGAGGTTCGCAGCACACGGCGATGCCGCCGAGGTGTCCGCGCGCAACGGGGACGAGATTGTTGGAGTCAGGACTGGAAACAGACTCGCCCTGACATTCCATCCCGAACTGTCGGCCGACATCGGCTTCCACCGCTGGCTGCTGGAGACGGCAGCGGCGAGGGGTGGAGTATGAGCATCAGCCTGAGGTTGCCGCAGGTCCCCGACCTGCACGAGCCGCCCGAGGAGGCCGACGCCGAGGGCTGCATCCAGTGCCAGATGGGCAGCAAGCTGGTGCTCTTCGTCACAGGGAACTGCCATTGGCGATGCGACTACTGCCCTCTGTCCGAGACACGTCGCGACATCGACCACATGTTCGCCAATGAGCGCCAATGCGACGACTTCGACGAGGTCATCGAGGAGGCTCGGGCGATGCGCGCAACGGGTGCTGGAATCACCGGCGGCGACCCGCTGATGGCCCGCGAGCGGACCCTGGAGGGTATCAGGCGGCTGAAGGCCGAGTTCGGCACGGGATTCCACTTGCACATGTACACCAGCATCCCGTTCCGACCCGAGTGGGCCGACGAGTTCGCCGAGGTCGGACTCGACGAGATCCGCTTCCACTTCCTCGACCTCGAAGCGGAGCAGTACCGCGAGACCATCACAGCATGCTCGGCTGCGGGAATATTCACCGGAGTCGAGCTTCCATGCGAGCCGGACAAGGAGTCAGAACTGTTCGAATTACTCGAGACGCTTCGCGACTTCAATATCTCGTTCCTCAATCTGAACGAGCTGGAGATCACCGTTGGCAACATCGACAACATGGAGTTGCGGGGATTCAACCTCTCTACCGAGATCACCGCCGGTGCCGCCGGTTCCGCAGAACTGGCCTTGGCACTGCGTGACAGGACCATGGCTGCAGAACGAGGCGAGACTGACCCTCTGGACGGCCGAACGCGCGAACCATACGGGTATCACCTCAAGTTCTGCACCGCCGTCTACAAGGACGCCGGACAGCTTCGCCGACGATTCCTCAGGAGAGGGGAGGCGACCATCGCTCCTCACGAGACGCTCACAGAGGACGCGACTCTGATGTTCGGGGCAATCTACTCCTCTGAGGAGGATCAGGCCGCTTGGATTGATGAGATCACCGAGCAGACCGACCTGCCGCGTAGATTCATGCTCTGGGATGCCGAGAACGGGCGAATCGAGATTCCTCTGGTGGTAGCGGAGACTATTGCAGAAGACGTCGATGCGCCGGTGGCGATGATCGAGGTGACGCCTACATTCGAGAGGATGGAAGTCACCGTCGTGTGGCTGAACGAGAAGGGCGTGTAGGAGCGTTCTCGTTGGGTTCATAGAGCCTCGACTTTCGTTGCCTCTCCGTGCCGGTCAGAAGGGGCAATCCCGAGAGTGCGGGGGTGAACCGCTACCGCAGGCTTTCCGCCTCTCAGGTCATCCTCTGGAAGTCCTGCAACAGGCTCTGGTACTACACTTACATAGAGCGCCTGAAGAGCCCCCTCCCTCCTCAGATCATACGTGGCAACGCGGTAGAGGAGTGCATCTGCCGAGTGCTCAGGGACTCCCCGGCGCTGGTCACCGCCGATGCCGCCGATGAGATGACCTCTCCCCTTCTGGAAGACGGCTCGCCCGCCTACGACAACCCGTTGGCATGGCCCGCCCCGACTCTAGTCGAGCTGACCGAGGACCAGTGGCCCACTGACCGCGACTCGCTCGAGGCGTGGGCGATGGCGAGGGCCGATGTCCACTTTGAGGCCTGCTGGGAGGCCGCTGTGCTCGACTGGGAGTCCATTCCCAACCGAGTCGGCTCGGTCGACGCCGCAGACCCCGATGAGGGGCTCGCGATGACCAGAGCAGGCCTGCGACTCCATCTCGATCAGGTGCAGGCGTGTATCGAGGCGAGCGGAGGGCCCGGCCTGGCCGATTGGCGCAAAGGTGGCTCGAGAGGCGACTGGCCGGCCCCAGACGGCTTCCCGCGAGTCTGGAACGAGATTCACCCCGCCGCCCGCGATTCAGAGATCACATGGTGCGAGGCCTGGGAGATCGCACGACCGTGGTTCGTCGACCCGGATGCTGGGCAGTTCAAACTGACCACATCGCACCCGGACGAGTGGTTCCAGGGGGAATACGACATGGTGTACGACTGGACTGGAAAGATCCGGATAATCGACCTCAAGGCCTCAATCGGCAAGGGCGATCGCTCAGGTGGCTATATCGAGCAACTGCGCCTCTACGGCTGGCTGTGGTGGGAGACCCACGGTCACGCTGACGAAGTCGAGGCGCTGGAGATCTGGTATCTGGGGCCGGGCACGGTCAAGGACGTCCCCCGGCCCAGTGCGGAGGAGTTGGAGGCCCTCACCGAGGAGCTGTCGGAACTCTATCAGAAAATACACTCGCGCGACCCGTCGATTGACGAGTGCCCCCCTGAGCCGGCTCCATTGCGCTACTTCGACGAGGGCGGAATACCCTCTGCAACGCCTGTCGACCCCGACCCCAGAGCCCGATGCATCCGCTGCGAGCTCAGAGGGGTTTGCGAGGGCAGCGAGCACGATCTCGAGCTGCCACTGGAGCGCAGCATAGACCGCTTCGGGCACAGATGGCCGGTGACCCCGCTGGGCGAGATCGTGA
>Ga0207990_1000500_pt1 | contig 22697 bp, 18 predicted proteins | sample ETNtaG_8_FD_185780 | JGI IMG/M metagenome (GOLD analysis project Ga0207990, IMG submission 185780) | Marine microbial and viral communities from oxygen minimum zone, Eastern Pacific Ocean - ETNP201406SV75 (SPAdes) (version 2) | ecosystem: Environmental > Aquatic > Marine > Oceanic ...
CACGCCTTCGACGCCTTGGTCTACCATCCTCAGCTATCGGAGTTGGCAGGCTTGGTGGACGCATTCTCCAACGCGGTGTTTGTCCTGAACCACATCGGCCGTCCCTTGGGCGTTGGGCCCTATGCCGGCCACCGCGATGAGATATTCGAGGTCTGGAAGAAGGACATGACCGACCTGGCCCGACGTCCCAACGTGGTGGTCAAGGTCGGCGGCCTGGGAAACCGGGTCAGCGGGTTCGGGTGGGACGCCCAAGCGGCGCCGCCTGACTCGACGGAACTCACCGAGAAAACGTCGCCCTACTATCTGCACACCATCGAGGCTTTCGGGCCGGAACGCTGTATGTTCGAGAGCAACTTCCCGGTGGACAAGAACTCCTACACCTACACGGCGGTCTGGAACTCGTTCAAGCGTATGACCAAAGACTTCACCACCTCCGAGAAGGCGTGGCTGTTCCACGACACCGCCGCCACGGCCTATCGTCTGCCGTTACTGTCCGAGCAATAGCCTGCTAGAAAGCCCGGCCTGGGCTGATCCGCCGGTAGACCCCTGGCGAGCCTGGCTGGTGGCTGTAATTGCCACCTATGTAGTCATGCATGGTGTCTTGTTTCCGGAAGTCCTCCCAGGCTAGGGACTCGGGCACCTTCTCGTGCTCGAACTCGTACATCGTCAGGTATTGAGGGTTCCCTTCAACCGCGTGGTACCGCCGAACGAACAGGCAGCCGGGCACGGTCAGGTTCCGAGGGGTCCGCTGGTTGTCGTAATAGTCGTTGTATTTGGCCTCGATGTCAGATGGCACTTCCATGCGGCCGATCTGCAACGCCGGGGCCATGCCGCGACCCATGGTGTCGGGGTCGCTTTCTTCAGGAGAGATCTGAGTGTAGATATTGCGCACAGTGCCCCGCCCGATGACGGTTGGGGAGATACGCTTGGTCCAATCCGTGGGGTTCTGGCTCATGTGCTGGTATTCGGGAGTCTGCATCGCCGCCGCGGACTCTAGCTCGTAGACGGCCAGGTACCGAGGGCCGCCCTTCACCGCCTGGTAGAGAGCGGCGTCCAAGAACCCTGGAGCGCTCAACCGCTCGGGCAGGTGTTCTTCGCGGTACCAGGCGTTGTAATCGGCGTCATATTCGACGTCGACGTCAGCGAACACCATCAACAACCCAGACCCTTTCTTCTTCACCATGTTGGTTGCTCCTTAGTCCCGCCTGATTAGCCCCCAGTCCGAATAAAATCAGCGATGCGTTCGCCAATCATCATGGTCGTGACGTTGGTGTTGGCGCGGATGCAGTTGGGCATGACCGACGCGTCGGCTATGCGCAATCCCTCGACGCCATGCACGCGGCCGTGCTGGTCGACAACGGCCATGCCGTCCGAGGACGGGCCCATCTTGCAGGTGCCCGATATGTGCTGCCCGGTGGTGACATCCCTGGCGCAGAAGGCGTCCAGGGCATCGTCTGAGGACAACTCCTCTTCGGTGGGCTCGATGCGGTACTCGACGATGTCCTTGAACTGATCGCCGCCGCCGATGTCTACACAGATGCGCACCATCTCCCGCATCCGTTGCCGGTCGAAGGGGTCCCGCAGATACCGGTAGTCCAGCGAGGGTTGCTCGTTGGGGTCGGTGGACGTCAACTTCAGTTCGCCGGCGCTCATGGCTAGATCCAGGACGCCCAGCATGCGCATGCCCAGGGGCTCCATGCGGTCGCCGCCCCGGTCGATACGTTCGGTGGCGTAGGACTGCATCAGAATCATCAGGTCGTTGCGCAGGTCAGACCCTTCAGCCGTCCACCGCAGGCCCATCTGCACTCTGGGGGCAAAGCCGTCCAGCGGGAAGTCTGGCTTGGTCTTGAAGGTCACGTAGATCATGGGGTGGTCGCGGAGATTCTGGCCGACTCCCGGCAGGTCATGGACCACCGGCAGCCCCATCTCCTGCAGATGAGCGGCGGGGCCGACTCCCGAGAGCAGCATGATCTGCGGCGATCCGATGGCCCCGGAACTGAGCACTATCTGGTCGGCTTCGGCGACGAATTTCTCTCCAGCGCTCTCAACCTCCACGCCAACGGCCTTCTTGCCCTCGAAGATTATCCGGTGGGTGGTGCAGTTGGCGCGGATGGTTAGGTTCAGCCGATGCCGGGCCGGAGTCAGGTAGCCGATGGCGGTGCTGAACCGGATGCCGTTGGGGTTGTTGAAGGGGACGGGGCCGATACCCGACGCTTCGGGATGATTGTGGTCCGGGCTTTCGGGAAAGCCGGCTGCGCGGCAGGATGCCTGGAACGCAGCTTGGTCTGGGTTCAGTTCGTCCTGCTTGAACCGCCGGAGGATTATCGGGCCCTCCGAACTGTGGAAGTCGTCGTCCGGGAAGTCGGTGTCGGACTCGATCTTCCGAAGATAGGACAGGCACTGGGTAAAGCCCCACTCGTCGTTGCCCATAGCCGCCCAGGAGTCGTAGTCCTCGGGGATGCCCCGTAGAAACACCTGGCCGTTGATGGCGCTGGAGCCGCCGGTGACCTTGCCACGGGGGACCATCATGGGCGGCGAAGTCTCGGTGGCCTTGCCCCAAAACTGCCAGTTGTGGTCGCTGGTCATGATGTCGGTGGCTGTTGCGTAGCCGAATTTCACCTCATCGGGCAGTTGCTCGAACTCAGGGTAGTCTGGGCCTGCTTCCAACAACAACACAGACCGTTCCGGGTCTTCGCTGAGCCGGGAAGCCATGATCGAGCCGGCCGAGCCAGCCCCGACAACTATCACGTCGTACTTCATTTTTGCCCTCCCAATCTCTGCGCTTTGGAGCGCAGGCCCAGATGATACTGGCGGGTTCAATCAGCGTCAACTTCCAGTCTGGTCAGTGATTGACATCCAGGGGCGCATGTTTAGAATGGCAGAAGCAATTTTGGAAACGAGGACATAAACATGATCAAGCACTTTGGTAGCTTGTATGCCGGGCATGTTGACCTGGGCGAACTGGGCTTTAGGGGGACGGCAGTTAACGATCGCCGCTTCGACAACGAACATCTGAGCACGATTTTCAGCCGGGTTGAGCAGATAGCCAAAGTCATGGATGACCTCGATTACCACAGCTTCTGGATGGCCGAGCACCACTTCCAGCATGAGGGCAACGAGACCATACCCAACCTGCTTCTGCTCTACGTGCACCTGGCCAACATAACCAAGAACCTGAAATTCGGTTGTGGTTTCAACATCAACCCCATGTGGCACCCGCTGCGGCTGGCCGAGGACTACGCCACCGCCGACATTCTGACCAAGGGCCGGGTTATCTTCGGCGTGGGCCGGGGCTACCACTCCCGTGAGGTCGACACCTTCGGCGTTCCCAGCACCAACTCGGACAACGAGGCCAACCGTGAGATGTTCGAGGAACAGGTCGAGATCATGATGAAGGCCTTCAACGAGGAGTCATTCTCCTATCAGGGAAAGCACTACACCATTCCCCCGGAAGTGCCCTACCGCGGTTACACGCTGAAAGAAATCACCCTGGTGCCGCGGCCCAAGACCCTTCCCGTTGAGACCTGGCAACCCATGGTCAGCGCCAGCCAGCGGGCCATGGATTTCATGGCCAAGCACGGTATCCAGGCCATCATCGGCGGCGGAGCCGTTACCGGCGGCCCCTCGGACGATGTAGTCGAGCGCTGGACCGAGACCCTGGTCAAACACGGCTACAAAGATGTCCAACTGGGCAGCAGACTGGTGGTCGGCCTGCCCACGTTTATCGCGGACACCGAGAAGGAAGCCATCGAACAATCCCGGAAGTACCTGGAAGAGGACATGAAGATGTTCGCGCCCCTCGGCTTCTTCCGCTCGTTCACGCCGGAGATGATCAGCGCTTTGGGCGACCCCAAACGGGCGCCGACTGGCGGGTTCCCAACCATGGAAGACGCCATCGCCGACGGCGCCTGGGTCTGCGGTCCTCCCGAGAAGATCACCGAACGGGTCATGGAGATCCAAGACAAGTACCCCGGACTTGAGTACATGCACGTGGGTATGGGCCGCCAGGGAGTTCCCCTGGAAGTGATGATCGAACAACTGCAGCGTTTCGGAAAAGAGGTCATGCCCAAGTTCGACGTGGAGAAGCCCGGCAAGTAGACCGTTCAACGCCGTTTAGACCTTTGAGCGCCGGAATGTGGGTCCGTCCCCTTCCGGCGCTCTGATTATTCAGCCAACGACTTGGAAACAACCCGGCGTTAGCCCGTAGGGGATATTGATGGACACAACTTTGGGTTGGGGGTCCGACGTTCTGGTTTGGAACGCCGTGGTCCTAACTGCCGTTTCTTTGGGAGTTGGGTTATTGGGAGGGTTTGTCGGGTTGGCCCTGGGGACCATGCGACTCCCGGCAATGCTCCTGATGGGCATGGCCGCGCCCACCGCCGGCGGCACCAACATCCTGGTCAGCAGCATTAGCTCCATCTTCGGCGCAATCAGGCACATCCGGGAAGGACGGGTCAACTTCAAGCTGGTGGCGATCATGGGCGGCCCGGCCTTTGCCGGAGCGTTCGTCGGCGGCTTCCTGGGAGGCCGGGTGTCCGAGTCCATCCTCCTTTCCGCCGCCGGCCTGCTGGTGCTCTGGCAGGGGGTGGAGCTTCGCATGAGGCGCCGGGCCGTGGCCGCTGCAGACGACTTCTTGACCGAATACTCCGGCAAGCGCATAGTCTTGGGCGGCGGTATGGGCTTGACCGTGGGCCTGCTGGGCGGCGCAGTGGGCCTCATCCTCGGCAGCATCCGCCTGCCCGCATTGATCAGGGTCCTGAAAGTAGACCCACGTATCGCAGCGGGCACCAACCTGGTCATCGGCTTCGTCATGGGGTCCCTGGGCTGGGTCGGCCACGCCATCAAAGGCGACGTCGACTACCAGCTGCTGATACTGATGGGCGCCGGCGCCGCAGTCGGCAGCTACTTCGGCGCCAAACTCACCGGCAAAGTAGACCTCGCCACCCTAATCGGCGCCATGGGCTACGTGCTACTGGCAGTGGGCGGGATACTGATCTGGCGGGGTGTGACTGCGTAAGGCTGGGCGTAGGCCGTAGCTGGTTAATAAACGCTAAAACCCCCGGAACTCAAACTCCGGGCTTTCTATTTCAACATTTCTGATACGGCGAAAGTTAGGAATATGACAGACAAACTGGCTTCCGTTCTAGTTTCTATAAGAGATGGCGTCATCGACTTGGGCTGGGGACATCCCTCCTCAAGACTGCATCCCATTGAAGCAATTAGACTGGCATCTGACAGATTGTTAAGGTCAGATGACAGGGAACCTCTTCAGTATGGTGCAACTCAAGGTTTTGGTCCTTTCTTAGAAAGTCTGGCAGGGTTTTTGTCTAAACAACCGGCATATGATATGTCAGTTGATCCTCGTCATTTGTTTCTTACTGCTGGTGCCTCCCAAGGACTTGATTTGGCTTGCACTCTTTATGCACCGGCAGGGTCAACGGTGGTAGTAGAGGAGCCGACTTACTTTGTGATCGAGAAAATTTTTCGCGACCGCAACGTGAAAGTAGTAGGAGTGCCTACCGATTCACAAGGGATGTTGGTTTCCGGGCTAGAGAAATTATTATTAGATGGCTTTAGGCCCAATCTCGTGTACATCATTCCGACTTTTCAGAACCCAACTGGTTTTTGTTTATCCGATGATCGACGAACCCATCTGATCTCTTTGGCAAACAGGTTCGATTTCCATATACTCGCCGATGAGGTGTACCAGTTAATTTATTTTGATGAGTTGCCACCTAAACCACTCCTCGCATTTGATGAAGGGAATCGGGTTATATCCTTCGGTTCATTCTCAAAAATATTGGCTCCGGGTCTTAGGATCGGTTGGATTCACGCTGCACCTGAAATAATCAAGAAATTCTCGGACGCTGCTCTTACATTTAGCGGTGGTGGATTCAATCATTATGCGTCCGCTCTGGTTAGAGAAGTGATCGACCTGGGATTGCTTGATGCGCATGTGGCAGTTTTGAGGGAAGAATATTCGGTTAGAGCCAACGCCATGGACCAGGCATTACGGCAATATTTCGGAAGCGAAATTGAATATACACCTCCAACGGGTGGTTATTATTTTTGGTTAACCTTTCCAGAAGGGTTCAATTCGGATCAGTTTTTGACTTCCGCTGAGAAAGCCGGAGTTTCCTACAGACCGGGTAACGCATTTTCCGAATCTGGATTATTCTCGAAACAAATCAGGCTGGCCTATACGTTGTTCGAGGTGGAAGAGTTGAAGGAAGGCATATCTCGCCTTTACGAATCATTCAGAAAATTCGATCCTAAATAGGATCTTGGTTTCATGATCCGTAAAGGGTGACCTTTCATCCCTTTAGATGCAGGTAGACAGGGAAATCGTTCGCCTCTTGATGCTTATCAGGGCGGGTAAGTATCGCCCCATATTTTGTTGATTAAAAGCGCAGAGTGATACTAGGGTGCGGGCCTTTGGAGCTACTGATTAAGAGTTAGGCGTTTCCCATGTTCATGCCTACCATACCATGTTGCCTGTTACATGGTTCGTGCCTGGCAACACAGAAAGACACGAGACAACAGGATACGGACGTGCGTTTTCTGTGCATTTTTTCCATGAAATATAAGCAACTGCCGATTCGAACCTTGACGGTCTGATACCCTACTATATGAAAAACCAACAATCAGTAGTTGGAGGAAATTCGGTGGCGGCAAATACGAACTCTGAAGTGACCCAATTGACCTCCGAGGGGTTGCTCCGCCGGGCATCGGACATGGTGCCCGTACTGAAATCGCGTGCGGCTCATACCGAAGAACTTCGCCGCATTCCTGATGAAACGGTTCAAGATCTTCGAGCGGCGGGGTTGAACCGCATCGAAGTGCCGAATCGGTTCGGCGGCCTGGACGTAGCTGACGGCTTGGTTTTCCAGGTTGGAGAGGAATTGGCCCGGGGTTGTGCTTCTTCTTCCTGGTGCTACTCAGTCTGGGGGGCCAACGCCTACATGACCGGATTTTGGCCTTTACAAGCGCAAGAGGAGCTATTTGCCGACGGTCCAGACGTCTTGTTCTCAAGCTCCCTAACTCCGGGAACTTCCAAGACCGAGCCAGTGAACGGCGGGTATCGTTTGACTGGCCGTTGGGAGTTCTCCAGCGGATGCGATTCCGCCAGTTGGCTAATATTAGGCGCGGCTGGGATTGGAGAACGCACTTGGATGTTGGTCCCCCGCCAGGATTTCGAGATCGTCGATACTTGGTTCGTCTCCGGACTGCGGGGCACCGGTAGCAAGGATATCGTTATCGAGGATGCGTTTGTACCTTCCCACAGAGTACTGGACGTGGCTAGTGCTGGAAACGGGGACTGGACCGGATGGGAGATACACGGACAAGCCTGCTATCTCATACCTATACCAGTCTCGCTTGGATGGGACTTGGTAGCCCCAATAGTAGGCCTGGCCCAGGGTATGATCGACGAGTTTACTGTCCGCCTTATCGGAACGTCGGGTCCTGGCAAGACCGCCGAATCGCAAGCCATTCAGATCCGTCTGTCCCAGGCTACCGCCGAGGTGGATGCCGGCCGGGTGTTTATGCACTATGACATCCGTGAAATGTTCAAGAAGGCGAATGCCGGCGAAACATTCACTCCCGTTGAACGGGCCCGATACCGGCGAGATAAAGCATTCATCACCCAACTCTGCCTACGCTCGGTCAACCGGCTATTCGACCTGAGCGGAGGCCACGCTTTATTCGATACCGAGGCCTTGCAGAGATTTCACCGGGATGCCCACGCCGCGGCCCACCGGGACGCGCTCATCATGGACATGGGCGGCCAGGCGTACGGAAAAGTTGCTCTGGGACTTGAAGCTGAACAAGGGATTTAGTTGGCAGCGAATACCGGCTCTTAAGTGAACAAAATGACTGAGTATGAGATTAAGAAATAAGGTCGCTCTAATCAGCGGTGGGGCAAGGGGCATGGGCGCCGTAGAGGCAATGATGTTCGCCGAAGAAGGGGCCCGTGTGGTATTTGGCGACATTTTGGACGAGGTGGGACAGCAAGTTGAGATGAACATAGGAAAATCAGGCGGGCACGCCATATATGTTCACCTTGACGTGACGCAAGAAGAAGACTGGCAGGGCGCCGTTAACGTCGCTATGACCGAGTACGGGAGATTGGACATACTGGTAAATAATGCGGGTATCGTCCCTGAATATACGAGATCGAATCGCGTGGAAGACATCACTGACGATGAGTGGGAACGTGTGATGAATGTCAATGCCAAAGGTGCATTCTTAGGGACGAAGTATGCCATTCCGATGATGCGCGTTTCAGGAGGAGGCTCGATTGTTAACATCTCATCTGGTGCAGGTATCGTGCCGAGCCCGGAAACTCCAGCATCCTATGCCGCTAGCAAGGGCGCGACACGCCTTTTTACCAAGTCCATAGCGATTCAGTATGCTCACGAAAACATCCGATGCAATTCAGTTCATCCTGGGATTGTTAGTACTCCCATGCTTCACGGAGCTGGAGCGGCTAACCCAGAACGAGTAAGCCGGGTGCCGTTAGGTAGAATAGGCACTCCAGAAGAGATCGCTTATGGAGTTCTTTATTTGGCTTCCGATGAATCTTCGTTCGTTACGGGTACGGAATTGATAATAGATGGCGGCCGAACAGCACAGTAATAATCACCTAGACCTCCTGCCTGTTTATCTGCGTCAGTATGATCGGGCGGACTATAACGGATGAGTGCGTTGAGCATGCAGAAATGCCGCAAATCAGTGTACGGGCACCCATGAAAGCATGACGCTATTAGCTCTAATGAAATCATGGGTATGAAAGTACTTGGTAATTAAAAGGTGACCTTTCATACCCTGTAGGTACAGGTAGGCAGGGAATCGGTTCGCCCCTTCGATGCTTATCAGGACGGGTGAGTATCGCCCCGTATTTTGTTGATTAATGTAGAGTGACACCAGGGTGCGGACGACGCCAGCCCACTTTAGGGCAACTGATTAAGAGTAAGTTGATTTTTATGCACAGGCGTACACAGCAGTCCACCGTATACCCATTTTGAGGCTAAATCCGAAAATCGTGCCTACAAGTTGAAAATAAATTGGGGCTAAAATCCTCAAATCTCCATGCCACCTAGCACCTAACAAAACCTCGGCTGATGATGGGGCTAGAAAGTTTTGGAGTGACAACGAGCCCCGACGTGGGTATCGAACTTCGACCGAATAGGCGGCTAATGCAACGTTGTCACTAACCTCTCATCGAGCCCTTTCTGAAACTCCTCCAAATCGTAATCAAGACCTGCGTGATCTCTCAAGATCTCGCCGAATGAAGGCAATTCGCTGCGGTCGATCCGGTATTTATCCGACCACAGTCTGGAGCGGACGAATGCCTTGGGGCAATGGGTAAATACCTCTTGGACGTGAACGACGATTGCCAATTTTGGCAATTTCCCTTCGAAGGCCATGCTCTCCAGCAACTCAACGTCTCTCACCAGTTGGACTTTGCCGTTGATTCTGAGGGTATCATTCATGCCGGGAATCATGAAAATCAAGCCTACCTGAGGGTTCTTCACCATATTTCCGAGCGTATCCAGCCGATTATTGCCCGGCAGATCGGGAATGGCGATCGTCTTATCATCCAGCACCCGTATAAAACCGGGGTAATCTCCCTTTGGGGAAACGTCGCAGCGACCTTCGGTGTCAGAGGTGCCGAGCAAAATAAAAGGGCATTTTTCGATGATGGCGCGGCAATGAACATCCAGCCGATCGATCTGCTTTTTCGCCGCACGCTCTGACACTTCGCCAAAAATCCCACGCAACTCAGATTCTTCGGTGATCACGTTGGTAAATCTTCGTGCCGCCATTGTCTGCATCCTTTGTACTGGACTATTTTACGATAATAGCATTTTAAGTTTGTCTGGGGCCTCCGGTGACGGGCCGGCGTGTGATTTGTGATGCTATGTCAGGATTGTTGGTTCATGTATCTGGGTAATCAGGGCTTTGATAAAATACCAGCCAGCCACGGAATTATTACGTGTAGCCGTTGCCGAGACCAGATTAGCTAGCGAGGTGTCGGATGCCCAGCGATAATGAATCACTATCAGGGTCCAAGACGGCCATGATCGTCGTTGATATGCAGAACGCCTTCCTCAATGACGAAGGCTCTATGAACAAGGGAGGCATGGACATCACCGAATTGAAAAAAACAGTATTGCCGGTGAGCAATCTGATAAATGCGTGCCGCAGTGCTGATGTCCCCATCATCTTCACTAGATATGTGCTGCGGGCTGACTACAAGGACGCTGGTCTCCGCTCGGTCCGACGGTCCAAATTCAAAGAGATCAACTCATTGGTAATGGGAACCTGGGACTCCGAATTAGACCCTAGGATGGACCAACGGCTGGAAGATTATGTCTTGGACAAAACCCGCTATAGCTCCTTTTACAATACCAGCTTGGAGGTCATTTTAAGAGGCCTGGGCGTCGATACCCTAATCATTTGCGGGGTTACCACCGAGATATGCGTTGAATCTACTATCCGTGACGCATATTTTCGAGACTTCAAAATCTTAGTGCCGAGGGACGCTGTAGCCGCGATGGACATTGAGCGTCACGAAGGGACTTTGGCTACTATTGAGTATGGCTTCGGTTCGGTTACGACGTCCGCTAAGCTCATCAATGACTTGTTAAGTATTGCGGCATAGAAAAGGGCCACCGCACTATGCAGAACGGTGACCCTTCCAATGATGACCCCTATTTTGGGTACCGGTTGATTACAGCATACGGCCGCTGACAGCCAGCAGTTTGTCCTGGATGCTAGCTGACATCGGAACCTCTACTTCGGCGGCGAATAGGCCGAATTGCCGGCCCAATTCGGCCCCTGTTTGTAGAGCGCCGTAGGTGGCTTCAGCCAAGCCTGCGTCTATGTCGGTGTTTTGGCCAGTTCCCTTAGCTAAGTCCCATTTGTGAATTACGATGTCAATGATCGGGAACATAATGAAATGGGCGATGGGTATCTTACCGAATGGGGTTTCGATAACCTCGCCAAGATCAGTTGAATTCTTGAGAAGATCCAGTACCCCATTGGTGCCTGTAACGAAGGCATCTACTGCTCCCTCTGAAGGGACCTGCCCGCTTACGTCCATAGCGTCTACAGCATTGTTGCCTCGGATGGTCCCTTGTGCGAAGCCGGTTACCTTGATGTTGTGGATAATCAGATTCTGCACATTCCATTCCGAGCAAGGCGTAGGGGCGGTCAGTTGGTCCTCCCGGATGCCGCCTAGGATGGGCAGAATGTTTTGCACCGCACCTTCGTACAATTCGATCACGTTAGGTTCTTGGGCCACGATAGTTCTCCTTGCTATCCCGCAGATTAGGTGAATGTTTCCGGGATACTACACCGAGTGCTGTTGTTGGGCAACAAAATCCCCATTAACGCGGCCTTGAGTTTGTCTGGGTCTTTGGTGACAATCCAATTATTCCAGCCCAAGGTTTATGCTAGTAAAGAGTCCGTACGTATGTAAATCTTGGTCTCTTTATTACAACAACTGCCCCTTCTGCAGGTTTCCGATACTCTATTTGATAGCTGCCACAACTTCGGCCTCAACATATTCGACGAACTCGGGTTTAAACAATATTGGACCCACCTTTTTGAACCACATGTAAACCCCAGGCCCTGTTTGCATCATAGCCATGGCTAACAATCGAGACTGAGTACTAGTGCTGTCGTATTCCCATATCTCCTGAACCTGCAAGAAATACACGTTCATAAATACATTGTAACGATGGGTTTCAATCTTGTTCAAAGTCCCGTCTGATTCGACTCCTCGAAGGAATAGATCAGAAAATTCGGCGTCCTTACTCATTATGGTCAAGAGTTCTGTTAGCGAGTCTGTCATGCCGACGCCAAGGGAAGTTACCGAGTCTTTATGCTGTAACCTGAGGGAACGTAAGAGCAATATCGCAACCGCAAACGTAGCAACACTACTGAATAGCTGGGCAATCACCGAAATATTGTCGAGACTCATAGTTACCTTCAATATGAATGAATATTTCGGGGATACTATATCGCGACCAAAGTTTGAACAACGAATTGGGCCTAGGAACATCAGAAGGGCCAGTGACTGAAATGGGGTCAGCCTACCACCCGTTTGATTAATTGCAGATTTGGAAGAAGCTTCATCCCCGGTATGCCCAGTTCCTGTCGATTCGTGCCTGCTATTGGGGGTGCAGGCTGCTGATTTAGCCGTGAATGACCCCAAACCGGGCAGATATTGACTCTTGATTTTAATGCCTCACCGGTCAAGGGCATGAAAGAGACTGTAGTTGCAGTTGCGGTGCAGCTTTAGAATCTGACGGTGGGATCAAGACGATCGATATGTTCATGGTTTGGAATATTGGATTTGAGCAAATATTTACTTGATATCGCCGATAACTACAACAGACATGCATCGTTATCAGATCCTACTAATCTCGCGGTTCCCAACGCTGGGGTACATCTGAGGGAATATTTCCGCACCGGTAATGAGGATTGCTTTTTAGAAGGATCTCTGATTTGGCCCACAAACCTTAATACTTAACTATTCCTATTCGCTAAGTATGCGGCCCATTCCCTATAGTCCAGAACAGACCTTGCCTCTTCAATAATTATGTGGCCACTTTGAAACATTGGCAAAGTGCCAAAGGTGGCAAGAGCCGTTCCATGCGCTTCCACAGCGGTTGCTCCATCAAATGTTGCTATTACGTAGACCACTGCATCCGCTGCATCTTTCCAAATTTGAATGATTCCCGCATCTATAGCGCCGAGCGCAGCTTGCGCCTCTTCATGCCATTTCGAAAGCAACTCTTCTCCGGAAGATGATTTTGTGACGTCAATACGCACCTTGTAGAAATAGGTGAAAGCCGCCATGTGAATTCCTCCTCAATTTTGGTCTACGAATACTAATGATTTTTACCTGAGATTGGCCTGTCGCGCATCAGTTCGGGGAAGTGCTAGTAAGTGGTATGTGGCTCTCCCAATTTGGTGTTAGGAGAGTACGAGATGAAGGGAGCAGTAACGCAGAAACTAGCCCTATTAAACTGAAGATAAAAGACATAATCAAGGGTGCTGCATAGTTGCCTGTTAAATCCCAAATGAACCCTCCGCACACTGGGGCCAACCCCATTCCCAAACCACTTCCTACATTTTGCCAACCGTAGAGACTGCCCTGAGGGACATCGCCATAGTACTGACGATTGGCAATCGGAAAAGTAGGAACCTCACAACTTTGACCCACACCAAACAAAACAGCGAAGATGTAGAAAGCCCAAGTGTCGTGGACAACTAGAATAAGAAGCAACGGGAACGCTTGAAGAGTCATGCCTACGACCCAGACATTTTTGGACCCCACGGCCTCTGCTATTACAGGCACTGCACCTCGTACTAATACCCCGGTGGCCTGTTGAATAGCGAGGACTCCAGCAGCTGCACCCAATGACAGGCCACGATCCACGGCTATAGCTACCACCAGCACATTTATTATCTGGTGGCCCATGCATCCCCATAGGTGGATATTAATCAGGTTCCAGAACGTTTGGGTGCGTTGAGCTTGCTGGAGGAACACATTGGCTCTTGTTTTGGCCTCCTCATTTCTCTCTATCTTCTTTATCGGTTCTTCTTCGGGTGCGCCAAAAGGTCGCAAGCCCTTCTCCGCTGGATCGTCGCAAAAGAACTTGACCAACAAAAGCACCAATACCCCTCCCGCTAATCCTGGAAGCCAGAAAATCCACTTCATCCCCAGCTGTTCAAAGGTCGCGCTTATCAAGTAAATAAAAATAAGGACCCCGATTCCCTGGAAAGACCAAATGAACCCCATCGCTAAGCCAAGAAACCTCCTGAACCACAAGGATACGCCAGAGACCAGTAATACAGTGAAAATACTAGAGGCTATGCCTAGCATGATTCCGAAGTAAAGGTAAAACTGCCATAGGGTGGTCATCATGCCCATTAGCAACATGCCAGCGAGAAACAGAACACCTCCTACCAATAAAAGTTTGCGTATACCATATCTGTCCCCTAGCCAACCTATATAGGGGCTCACAATTGCCAAGGCAAGCCACTGGAGACTAAAGCCAAAGCCGATGGCACTGTAACTCCATTCAGGCCCAGATGCCGAGTTGCTCAGGTAAGGCACTAAGGCTGCGGTAGCAAATCTAACGGAAGAGGTGACCAGAAGCATCGTCGCGGCTATGGCCACAATGATCCAACCGTAATGAATCTGCCCCACCCCCCTTGCGAGGCTTATTGGGTTTAAGTTCATAGCTGACTTATATAACCTGCTAAGTATTGATATCACCTTGGTTTAATTGCTTTCGACGCCCAATTGTAGTGTTTCCACCGCTGCCGGAACAACGTCTATAGTAGATCACAATAAACAAGAGCGCCAATAGCGCCAATAACGAACGCAATCGTGCGATCTACGCTCGAATTGACAGGATAACGGTCTTAGAAGATTGTTCAGTTGGGGACTATGGGTTTTAGGAAGCTATCCTCCTCTGGATCGACTATGACAATAAGCCGGTTGATTTTCCCTTCTTTGACCAACAATATGCGCAGGTGGAGCTCCAAACCTGAAGCGGTGTGGGTCGTGTCTTTATGCTGCTTATTCTCTGCGAATCTAGATAGTCGAGGACATTATGCGAACAGGATCTGAGTACCGCGAAAGCTTACGCGATGGGCGCGATGTATGGGTGATGGGAGAAGGGCCGGTAGAAGATGTTACGACCCATCCAGCTACGTCTGCGATGGTACTGGAATATGAAAAATGGTATGACCGCCATTTCGACCCTGTTTGGGAAAATAGTCTGCTAACCGACCCAGATGGCACGACCGAAAGGAACCCGTTGGCTTTTGAGTTACCTACGACTTCCGCCCAGCTCCAACGGCAAGGAGAGGCAATACGAGCCGTACTTTTTGCTAGCGGCGGCAATATCACTCATACCCCGGGTTACGGCGCTTTAATAGCATTGGGTATGTTGAATCACCTGGAAACATTGGACAAGTCTTCTGTGGAAATAGCAGCGGCTAGGGAATATCAAGAATCAATCGCCCACACCGGCCGATTTCTTACCTTTGCCGGGGGCGGACCACTTATTGGGCCTAGACTCAGACAAGACCCAGTAGCAATCCACCTGGACGGTGAGACCGACCGCGGGATCGTTGTCAGCGGCAAAGTGCAAATGCATACCAGCACGCCATTCGCGGAAGATGTCCTAATCACTAGTCGAGATGAACTACCGTCCGGTAGCGGTCGTTGGTTGTGGTTCATATTGCCAGTGAATGCCCCAGGTGTACGCGTTGTCACGCGCCGGACAGCTGCTAGGCACTCTAATCCATTTCTTTCGCCACTTAGCAGCCGTTTTGATGAACTCGACGCATCACTCTGGATGAAAGAGGTGTTCATTCCACGGGAACGGGTATTCACTGGGGAACGCCTTGAACGGACCAGCCGCCATTCTCTGGTGTCGTGGCTGCTCTGGCATCACAACTGTGGTTGGTTAGCCAAGGCCGAATTTACTCTTGGGATAGCACTTGCGCTAACGGAGATAATGGATTTAAAAGAGAATCGCGTTACTATACAGCAGTTGGTCGACCTAGCCGTTGATGTGCAGACCAGCAGAACCTGTATAAGGGCTGCAGAGTTGGATCCTGAAATGACGGTAGGTGGTTTCGCTGTGCCGAACCAATTGCACCTTGCAGCCGCTGCCATAAACACCTTTAAATCTCGTCAACGCATGTCAGAGATACTACGGGATTTGCCTGGTTCGTCCTTAATAGTTGCGCCTGCTGATACGGATTTCGCGGATCCTACAATGGCAACAGAGTTAGAGGACGCTTATGGAGGTGGAGGTTACACAGCACTGCAACGTGCCGCGGTTTTGCATCTGGGATGGGATCATGTGGCCTCCGAACTCGATGCTAGAGAATCCGTATTCGAACTTCATGCGAGTGGGGGTTTAAACGCATGGCGAGCCCAACTTCGAGCGTGGTTCCCTAGCTATGATGAACTGGCTAACGGAGTGCGACAATTCTTAGAGGTGGAGCTACCTCTGATGGACCTGACAACCCTGAAAAATGCCCCCTATGAACGGCCACGATAGTAGGCACTAGAAGGATTGTGGTAAGGGTGTGTAGTTGACCATATAAACAGCTAAGAAAATATGGGCCGCAATCGATTCCATCATCGACCTGAATCAGACGCCGGTCTGCAGTTAGGTTCTTCTTTGGAAACGTGGAACTCAGCCTGGAATCGTGGACGGTTATTGGCGGAATATTAGGATTCGATGACTAAAATATATCTGCTAAGTCAGTGATGTCCGTCGGCGGGCCATACTGGTTCGCGATTTCCGCGGGTATAATATATTCCTGGTGGGATTTGCCTTCTTCACCGACTCTTGGCGGTCCATCTTGAGGGTTAGACCTAGTCACCAAGGAACTGCGCCCCCATAACCCCATACGGACAGTTTTGTCCACTTTCTGGGCGACTTCATCAGGGATTTCTAGCAAGAGCAGTCTGCCGTCATCGCCATCCAAAGAAACGTCGGTAAACCAAACGGCTTTGATTTCTGGAATCTGGTCGTAGAACCCGAGATTTGTCCCTGTCGGGTCTGCTCGATCTTTGAAGCCATCTCTCAAAATCGCTGTTGTGGCTTCCGTGTTGGTTCGGTGGAACAATCTCATTATGGTTATTTCTGGAATATTGGAATTCGACGACTAATCTTCGGGTTCGTTGCCCATGTCTTTGGAAAGCCTTCCAGATAGATACCGATAAAGGCCCATGTGCAAGAGTGGCACACTGACGCACACAAAGATGAGGATTAGTCCCAGGGCGAGTTGGAGAATCATAAACGCGTTTGAGGTAAAGGGCTTGGCGTCAGTTTGGTGACGGCCAATATGAACACACCGCGCCAACTGATTAGCAACACACCTTGAACCGCTATTGAGACAATAGCAAAAGACAGTATGAAGGACGAGTCGGTTAGTAAGGCTCTACCAATAAGCGATATTAAGCCGCACAAAAGCCAGATTAACGGTATTTTCCATGCCATCGTACTTAGATTGTTGAGCGTGGATGCTCTGTACGCGCCTAACCACGGAGCACCAACGACCCATACAAACCCGAATGGCAGTGCGGTGCGAAGTAATGCTTGCCCGAGGGTGATTTCATGCTTTGTATTGCCTAAGATTACGAACGCCAAGAAAACCGCTATGTCTCCAGCAACAACCACAGCAGTATGGATTCCACGCATTGGTTTGTTATGGGAATCGGGCATAGGTGTTTGGCGGTAGTTACAGACTACCTAACGGCTCAACTTGGTTCACGTTGATGGTAATCACGAAATGGTTATCAAGCAACACATGGTGGCAGGGCGTATGGTGTTTAGGGAAATCAACGCTCCGCTGGAACACATTGGCGTCCACGGTACCGGTTGCACCTTTATGCTTGCCGGAGATTATCTGTACCCTGTCGCCCCGGCTGAATCGGTAGTGGAAACCCATGCCCTGGAAGGTATTAGATTGGCCCGTGCTGGCGCAAGAAAAGCCTGTCAGGTAGTATTCGCCAATCCGATTTATGATTTGGAGGACGCTATGCTTTTCCACGTAACGGCTCAACATTCCTGGGAATCTTGTGTCGGAAGGATGATGGCGGAGGGTTCGGTTGGCCGGGAGGCTGGAATCGAAGGGGAGAGATGGGTTGAAGGCAACGACGATGTAAAAGTAGTAGCCGCAGGCGGATACCAAGCGGCGCACAGGTATTATGCGGTGGTAGAAGCCGATGACTACAATTCGGTAGTCTTACTATTTAGTGGATTGATGTGGAGAGGAGACGTAGAGATACTTCCAGTGAATGACATGATTGCCAGAAGAAAGGCTTCAGGAAATTGGGGCAAGTAGGCACCCCAGTGAGTACAAAATGAGTGGTATTTTCACAATCTAGGCATAAATGCTTGACAAAAAAAGCTTTTGGGTGCTAGAATATCGGAGCGTTTTCAGAAGCTACTGAAGGCGCTTTTTTTTGCCCAAGAACTTCAGAGCATAAGCCCCCCAGTTTCCTCGGGGCTTTTTTTATTTTATAGCTCAGATCGGGAGAAAAATCACTAATGCCAGTTGAATTCTGGACTATGGGCGCAGGAAGACCTGGAAGGCCGGGTTCCCATGTATTCAGTGGCACGCGACAAGCCATTGCCGCCGAAGGAATTGGATATGACGGGATTGCGTACGTAGACTCTCAAAACCTTTCAGGCGATTGTTACGTGGCGTTAGCCTTAGCAGCCCAAGCGACCTCAAGCATCAAATTGGGCACTGGTGTAACTAATTCCTTTACAAGGCATCCCGCCGCGACAGCGTCAGCGATCGCATCCATTCAAATGGAAAGCAACGGGCGTGCATATCTCGGGATTGGCAGAGGAGATTCCGCGTTGGCACACTTAGGCCGTGCGCCTCATTCCGTAGCGGAGTTCGAGAACTATCTCGAGCAACTTCAGAATTACTTAAGGGGCAATGAGGTAGAGTTTGAAGACGGTAGTGACCTGGTTTCACTGGGACTAGCAGGCCATTCAAGCTCTAGTCGAATATCTTGGATTGCGGGGATTCAACCTAAAGTACCTGTAGATGTCGCCGCAACCGGTCCAAGGGTGATTGCAGCTGCCGCACGCCACGCTGACAGGATAAGTTTGAACGTAGGCGCCGATGTTGAACGCGTTACATGGGGCATGGATGTAGCGCGGGATGCTCGAGTGAAGGCTGGCATCGCCGGAGATATCCCGTTTACAGCCTATATATCACTCGTAGTACATGATGACCCTGAGGAAGCTATGAGAATTGGGGCAGGGCAAGTTTCATTGTTCGCGAGATTCTCTGCCATGTATGGGAGGGTAGTCGGGCCTGCTTCTGCTGAACAGCAACAAGTGCTCGAAGAAATCCACAGATCATATGACATGCAACAGCATGGTCGGGGTGCAGGAACCCAAGAAGCCGCTGTTACTGGAGAATTCGCACGTAACTTTGGTATTTTCGGTTCTCCATCATATTGCGTGGATCGATTATCAGCACTAATAGAGGCGGGAGTAGACAGGTTTATATTGAGAGGGAGTCCACTGGATCCCGATGATCCCGACTCTCACACCTCGGAGCGTTTTATTCAAGAAGTCGCAAGTGCATTAAAAGACTAGGGATTTATTTGCCGACGAGCAGTTTTTGAAATCCATGGACCAGGTTGACCCTCTGTTGGAAGACATACCAAACATGCTCTGTATCCAGCCTCATTAGCAGAATCGGCGTCCGGGAATGTGGTGCGATTTTCCGGTTTCGTACGACGGCCTGGTGGACAGTTGGGTCTGCAAAAAATCCTAGTAGTTGTACAAGCGTTAAACATGGATTGCCATTCCACGTCATTTTTCGATTGTTTGGCCGCTGCCTTTAACCTGGTGGACAATCAACTGTAGCATGACCAGTCCATCTTTACTGAAAGCCTTCGCTGGTGTCTGAACGATCGTGGTGTTCACCACAGTGCCGCCGGTTGCGCAGCTATTGGGCGGTCCACCCGCCGTCGATGACCAACTCCGCACCGGTAACGAAAGAAGATTCATCAGAGGCCAGATAAAGAGCGCCGTAAGCAACATCCTCAGGCTGCCCCAACCTGGCTAGCGGCGTCGGATCCAATCGCTGAGCCTTGAACTGCGAGTCGGCGATGGCTTCCCTTGTCATATCAGTCTGGATGACTCCGGGATGAATCGAGTTACACCTTATGCCATCGGTGGCGTATTGGATCGCGGTGGATTTGGTGAAAAGCCGCACCGCTCCCTTTGACGCACTATAGGCGGATGAGTAGGTTGCTCCGACTAGTCCTGCGACAGATGAGAGATTAATGATGGAGCCGCCACCCGCTTCGCGCATGGCTGGTATGGCGGCTTTGGCACCCAGGAAAACCCCTTTAGCGTTGATGTCCATCACCTGATCCCATTCGGCAGAACTGGTTTCCTCCACCCGACTGGTGCGGAATATACCTGCGTTATTGATCAGAATATCCAGCTTGCTGAAGCGTCTTACGGTTGCGGCTACCGCCTCGTTCCATTGGTTTTCGTCGGTTACATCTAGCGGTACAAACAGGCATTCGCCTCCTGTTTCATTAATCTCGCTTTCAATCTGCTTGCCCTCGGTTTCCAGCACATCGCCGATGACGATCCTGGCGCCCTCTTTGGCGAAAAGCTTAGCTTCGACCGCGCCCATGCCTTTGGCACCACCGCTAATCAGTGCCACCTTATTTTGTAGACGCATCGCGTTCGCTCCTTACCGTCACATTTCAATTCAACTGTTGGCAGATATTTCGAGGATACTACATCCGAAGCTACTCTTAAGCAACTAAAAGGCGTGATGTCCCCTGCCTTTGTCCCACTAAGGTCGTTCAGTTCATTTCATGGCTGTCCTGACCAGTAAATCCACGCAGGGATACCACATCGCGCTTGAATCATTAATGTATGATGGTGCACCTATAAAACGCGTATAAACAAAATAACAAAACAGTTGAGAGCCAGATGATGAGATTAGAAGGGAAAGTAGCTTTGATTTCTGGAGCTGCCAATGGTATGGGAGCGGATGAAGCTAGGCTGTTCGCCTCGGAAGGAGCACGAGTTGTAATCGGAGATATACTCGACGAGCAAGGCAAGCAGCTAGAGTCTGAAATTGGAGAAACCGGCGGACAAGCCCTTTTTGTGCACTTAGACGTGAGGGACGAAACTGACTGGATATCTGCCGTGGAAACCACCGTTTCTAGGTTTGGAACGCTTGATATTCTGATTAACAACGCAGGCATCAGTAGTAGAGGGGTCGACGATCCGGCGAGTCTAGAAAATTGGAATCGCATCATGGACATCAACTCGACCGGGGTATTCTTGGGGACAAAACATGCGGTGCCACGCATGCAAAATAATGGCGGTGGTTCCATCGTGAATATGTCTTCAATTATGGGATTAGTCGGTGGTGAGAGTGGGCATCCGGCATATAATGCTTCTAAAGGTTCTGTAAGGTTGCTAACCAAAGCAACGGCAGTACGGTACGGGAAAGATAACATCAGGGCGAACTCGGTGCACCCAGGCTATATGCCTCCCATGATTTCTAAAATCCCCGATGATGAAGTTCGAAGGAATCGACAGCATCTTATAGACGCAACCCCCCTAAGAAGAGAGGGGGAAAGAATGGAAGTGGCGATGGCGGTCTTGTTCTTAGCTTCCGATGATGCTTCTTTTATTACTGGTGCAGAACTAGCTGTAGATGGTGGGTTTACGGCCGCGTAAACACACCATCTCGAATTCGTGATTGGCCAACGCCCATTCACTAAATGGGGTCAAGGTTTCGTACAGCGTTTTTATAGTCTTTGGTGACTTATGAGCACTGCTGTAGATAAAAGCGTTGAGGATATCGCCTAGTTTGGCTGTGTCTCTGAACATCAAAAAAGCTGTTAACACTCGTCCCTGTTGACGCGTTAACAGCTCTTCCATTTTTCTGGTCGGGGTGGTCGGATTCGAACCGACGACCCCCTACACCCCATGCAGGTGCCCTGCCGGACTGGGCCACACCCCGACGCCCAGCAATTATAGCACGCACGGTGCACGAGCGATCAGTCCCGATTCCACCGGGACGGTCAGCTTTCAACTATGGGGCCTTTTCCCCTCCCTTCAAGGAGAGGGCTAGCGTGAAGATGAAATGCTGGGGGCAGTACTTTGACACCCTCGAAGTCTACGCCCTCATCCTAACCTTCTCCCGCCCAGGGAGAAGGGACATCGCTCCCCCGCCCATTGCAGCACCACCCTGCTAATGCGCATAATAGCTGAGTGCGGAGTGCTGATATCTAAAAGCTGACAGCTTGGGAGAACCCGAATGCCCGGACCCCTAGACGGCGTCAAGGTCGTCGACTTTACCGAGATCATCGCTGGGCCTTTGGCTGGCCGCTTGCTGGCCGACCTGGGCGCGGATGTGATCAAGGTGGAACCACCCTGGGGCGAACCCTGGCGGCTCACCCAGAAGTTCACTGCGACCGAAAGCCGCACCTTCATGACCTACAACCGGGGCAAGCGCAGTCTGCCTCTGGACCTGACCAAAGACGGGGCCGCTAATATCCTGAAGCGGCTGGTCCCAGAGATGGACATCGCCCTGGTCAACTTCCGGCCTGACGTGGCGGCCAAACTCGGCGTCGATTACGAGACCCTTTCTGGCATCAACCCCCGGCTGATCTACTGCGAACTGACCGCCTATGGAAGAGAGGGCCCCGACGCCGACCGGCCCGGCTACGACATGATAGTCCAAGGCATGACCGGGATGGTTTCCTCGGAGACCAAAACCCTGGACGGCGTTCCGTCGTGGGTCTGGTCCAGCCCGCTGGTCGACACTTCTGCCGGCATCTGTATGGCCTGGACAGTCTGCGCCGCCCTATATGCCCGGGAGCGAACCGGCGTCGGCCAGAAGATCGAGACCAGCCTGTTAGCCTCGGCCCTGTCGTTGATGGGGGCACGGTTCCTGCACGTTGAAAACTTGGACAAGGAAACACGCGAAAAAACCATCGAACAACTAGAGACCATGCGGGCAGACGGCGCCACCTACGACGAGATGGTCGCCGTGTCTCCGGGCAGCCGCCGCCGCGAACACCACGGCAACCTCTATTACCGGGTCTACTACACCAAGGACGCGCCCATCGGGATTGG
>Ga0207990_1000505_pt1 | contig 22654 bp, 19 predicted proteins | sample ETNtaG_8_FD_185780 | JGI IMG/M metagenome (GOLD analysis project Ga0207990, IMG submission 185780) | Marine microbial and viral communities from oxygen minimum zone, Eastern Pacific Ocean - ETNP201406SV75 (SPAdes) (version 2) | ecosystem: Environmental > Aquatic > Marine > Oceanic ...
AACCGAGAAGAATATCTGGCGGGTGATCGAGCACTCCGACGGCGCTATCATCGGCACCAGCCTGAAAGAGGGCGGAATGGTCACCAACAAGGTTGACCCAGAGCGGGTGCGGCGGATGTCAGAGATTTTTAGGAGCTTGCCTTAGGGATAATGGTTCCCGCTCACGGGAGAGGGCTAGGTCCGAGTGCGTTGAGAGTCTCGACGCACTCGGAGGTGAGGGCGGTGTTTCTCGGACAACCACGTTTGATGCAGGGGGCGGAAGGCCCCCATCCTAACCTTCCCCTTTGCGAGGGGGAAGGGATTTTTTTGGTTGGCTTAGGTTAGATACCCAAAGCCTGAGAAACTTCTCCGAAAACTTTATCCATGATGGTGACTAGCTTGTCTACCTCGCTTGAGGTGATGCATAGCGGAGGCGCGACATTCATGCGGTCTCCACCGCGGAGGAGCAGGCCGTTCTCGGCGAAGCCTTGGGTGATGCGATTGGCCAGGTCGGCCTCGGCGGGGAAGTATTCTTTGGTCTCCCGGTCGGCGACCAGCTCGATGCCGCAGAACAGTCCCAGACCGCGGACGTCGCCGATCATCTTGTACTTGTCTTTCATCTCCTTGAGCCCGTCCAGCAAATACGCCCCCTGCTTGGCGGCGTTCGCTACCATCCCTTCTTCTTCCATTATCTGAATGTTCTTGAGGGCGGCGGCGGCGGCCACCGGATGTCCGCCAAAGGTTATAACGTGCTTGAAGGATGCCTTGGGGCTGCCGACGAATGCGTCGGAAATCTCGCCGCGGGTTATGCAGCCGCCCATGGGGATGTACCCGCTGGTGATGCCCTTGGCCACGGTCATCATGTCGGGAACCACGCCCCAATGCTCGGTGGCGAACATCTTGCCGGTCCGGCCGAACCCGGTGATCACCTCATCGGCGATGAGCAGAACACCGTATTGGTCGCAGATCTCCCGCAGCCGTGGCCAGTAGTTGTCGCCGGGGACCGCGCAGCCCAGGGGACTGGAGATGGGCTCGGCGAAAACGGCGGCGATGGTCTCTGGGTCTTGGAACTTGATCATCTCTTCGACCGCGTTCACGCAGAGTTCCGCACATTCTTCGGGAGTCTGGCCGCCCAACTCGCACCGGTAGGGCAGCGGCTGGGGAACGTGGAAGACTCCGGGCATTAGCGGTTCGTAGTCGAGCTTGGGGTAGAGATGGGAGCCGCCCAGAGCCAGCGCGCCCATGGTGGCGCCGTGGTAGGAGCCCTTGCGGCTGATGAACTTGGTGCGGTTGGGTTCGCCCACTCGCTTGAAATAGGCGCGGGAGAGTTTGATGGCGGTTTCGACTGCCTCCGAGCCGCCGCTGGTGAAGAAGGACCGGGTCATGTCGCCGGGGGCTATCTGTGAAATCTTCTCGGCCAGGCGGATGGTGGGCTCGGTGGTCGTGCCCAGGGGCATGTAAGTCAGGTTCAGCATCTGCTCGTAGGCGGCGTCGGCGATCTCTTTACGGCCGTAGCCAACGTTCTTAAGCCACAACCCTGACATTCCGTCGATGGACGTGTTGCCGTCGGCGTCGGTTACGTGGACACCCTCGCCGCTGACGAAGATGGCCGGGTCTCCCTTTTCAGCCATATCGCTGGGCTCCCGCAAGTAGACCCAGAGATGCTCCAGGGCCGACTCTTGCAGGGCTTTTACTTCTGATGCCGAATGGGTGGTCATTGGGAACTCCTTAATAAGCTGATGCCTGATAGTTATTGGTTTTAACCTTGGACTGCGGGTATGACTACCTCCGCCAGCATCTCCATGATGGGGCGAAGTTGGTTTTGGTCCCGGGTGTTTGGCGAAATCAATAGTCGCTCGAGGCCCATCTCCTGGTACTTCTGGGACCTCTCGAGGATCTCTTCTGGGTCTTCACCCAGAGAATAGCGGTCGTGGTTGTGGGTGTTGCCTATGGCGGCGCTGACAGAAATGCTGATCTCAGAGGGGTCACGTCCCGCCACTACCGCCTGTTCTTTCAGGTAGTCCATGCCCTCGGCCAGCGCCGCTGGGGACAAGGCTGTTGGGTGCCATGTCGTGCCGGAGTGGGCGGCCCGGCGGATGGCGGCCTTGCTGGTGCCGCCGATGATTATGGGTATGTGGGGTTTCTGCACCGGCTTGGGCGTGAATTTCATGCCCGAGAAGCTGTGGTACTTGCCCTGGAAGCTCGGGTCTTCTTTGGTCCACAGCTCCTTCATGATGGCGATGGTCTCGTCGCTGATGGCGCCCCGTTCGGCGAAAGGACTGCCCATAGCCTCCAATTCTTCTTCGATGACTCCCACGCCAACGCCCAGCATCAGGCGGCCGGCGGACAGGACGTCCAGCGTGGCGGAGACTTTGGCCAGGCGTATGGGGTTGTGATAAGGGAGGACCAGGACGCTGGTGCCAAGGCCGATGGTAGTAGTGCGGGCCGCCACATAGGTCAGGACCGTCAGCGGTTCGTAGTAGGGTTTGTCGCCGATGCGGTCGTATACGTAGCTGACATTGAAGACGTGCTCGCTGGCCCAAACGGAGTCGAACCCCAGTTCCTCGCAGCGGACGGCCAGGTCCACCACGCCTTGGACATCTTCCATGCCCTGGTTGTTGGAAAGCGAGTAAGCGATCTTCAATTAATCTATGCTCCCTTAAATTCAGGTCGGCCATCAGTTTACATCCGCCGCCAACTGTCCACAAATCCTGCCCGGAGCCTCGATCCAGCTTGAAGCCAAATCCCAATTCCGATAAGCTGACTGCTGATTGCTGTTAGCTGAATGTTCTGGAGTAACCACATGGCCACCACGGCGGCGACACGCGTCCACGTATCGGAACGAGGGGACATTGAGCAGGCGTTAAAACGCCGGGTCTCGGGCGAGGTTAGGTTCGACCCTTTCTCCCGCGTGCTCTACAGTACCGACGCCAGCATCTACCAGATGGAGCCGGTGGGCGTGGTCATACCCCGCAACGTGGAAGACGTCCTGGCCGTGATCGAGGTTGCCAAAGAGAACGGAGTACCCGTTCTTCCCCGGGCAGGCGGGACCAGCCTGGCAGGGCAGACCGTGAACCACGCCATCGTCACCGACTTCAGCAAATACCTAAACCAGATAATCGAGGTCAACCAGGAAGAGCAGTGGGCCAGGGTCCAGCCGGGCATCGTGCTAGACGACTTGAACCGCCAACTGCTGCCCTACGGCCTGATGTACGCCCCCGACCCGACAACCTCCAGCCGTGCCTGTGTAGGCGGCGGCGTCGGTAACAACTCGTGCGGGGCCCACTCGGTGATCTACGGCAAGACCCTGGACCACATCAAAGAGGTCTCAGTTATTTTGTCTGACGGAACCCAGTCCCACTTCCAAGAGTTGGACGCCAGGGGACTGGAAGCCAAGCTCAGCGGCGCCGGGTTGGAGTCGGAGATCTACCGGGGCGTGCGGCGGCTGGCTCAGGAGAACATCACCGAGATAGAAGCCCGTTACCCCAACATCATGCGCCGGGTCAGCGGTTACAACCTGGACGAATTCTTGACCGACTCGCCTTTTAATCTGACAAAGATGGTTGTGGGTTCTGAGGGCACTCTCTGCGTAATTACCGAGATCAAGATCAACCTGGTGCCCAGGCCCGCCATGACTGCCCTGGGCGTGGTCCACTTCCAAGACATCTTCGGGGCCAGCGACGCCGTGCAGCACATTCTGGAGCACGAACCATCGTCCATCGAGATCATGGACAGCAACGTGCTGGAACGCTCCCGGCAGTCGGCCGGTTTGGCATCGAACATGGGGTTCATCGAGGGCAATCCAGGCGCGATCCTGGTGGTGGAGTTCTACGGAGAGACGGAAGCGGAACTAACCGACAAGACCGAAAAATTGAAGGACGACATGGCCCGCCGAGGCCACGGTTACGCTACGGTGAACATGCTGGACCGGGCGGCCCAGGCCAGCGTCTGGGCGGTGCGTAAGAACGGGCTGGGCCTGCTGATGAGTATGCACGGCGACGCCAAACCCCTGCCCTTCGTGGAGGACACGGCGGTGGACCCGGACAAGATGGGCGAATTCGTCCGTCAGTTCGACGAGATAGTGCGAAACCACGAGACCGAGGCCGCCTACTACGGGCATGCCAGCGTTGGCTGTCTCCACATCAGGCCGGTGGTGAGCCTGAAGAGCCAGGACGGCGTTAACAAGATGTTGTCCATCGCCGACGAGATCAGCGACCTGGTCAAGGAGTTCGGCGGTTCCCTCAGCGGGGAGCACGGCGACGGTATCGTCCGGGGCGTGTGGAACGAGAAGATGTTCGGCCCAGAAATCTACAAGCTGTTCCAAGAACTGAAGGGGACTTTCGACCCAGACGGCATCATGAACCCAAACAAGATCATCGATTGTCCGCCCATGGACCAGAATCTGCGCTACGGCAGCGACTACCGAGCGCCATCGCTGCCCACCAAGCTGGATTTCTCTATCGACACCGATTTTGCCGGCGCGGTGGAGATGTGCAACGGCATGGGGGCCTGCCGGCAACACGTTGGGACCATGTGTCCGTCGTACGTGGCCACCAGGGACGAAGAGCATTCCACCCGGGGCCGGGCCAACCTGCTGCGGGCCGCGCTTTCCGGCAAGCTGCCAGAGGGCACCATGACCAGCAAGCGGCTCTGGGAGGCCTTGGACCTGTGCCTGGAGTGCAAGGGCTGCAAGTCCGAGTGCGAGTCTGGTGTAGACATGGCCAAGCTCAAGTACGAGTTCTTGGATCAATACCACCGGGCCAACGGCACGCCGCTGCGGAATAAAGTCTTCGGCCACATCAACCGGCTCAGCGCCTGGGGTAGCCGGACTGCTCCGGTCTCCAACCTGTTGGCCAGCAACCCCCTCGGCAAGATGATGTGGCAGATGCTGCTGGGCATCCACCCCAAACGGAAGGTGCCCAAGTTCATGCGTCAGACTTTTTCGAAGTGGTTCAACAACCGGGGAGCAGGGAATGCCCAAGCAACCAACACTGTTGTGCTACTGATCGATACCTACATGAACTACAACTACCCGGAGATCGGCAAGGCCGCGGTGGCGTTGCTTGAAGCTGCCGGGCTGAAGGTGGTTCTTTCTGAAACCAAGTGCTGCGGACGGCCCATGATCTCCAAAGGGTTGCTGGACGACGCCACGACCAACGCTGTGTCCAACGTGGGCCAGCTATACGCCTACGCTGAAGCTGGCATCCCAGTCATCGGCTGCGAGCCAAGCTGTCTGCTGACTTTCCGGGACGAGTACCCGCAACTGGTCCGCGATGAGCGGGCGAAAAAAGTTGCTGAGAATTCGTTCATGATCGACGAGTTCCTGATGAAATTGAAAGAAGAAGGGAAGTTGGAATTGAACATGGGCAAGCTGGAGAAGAAAGTCCTGTTCCAGGCCCATTGCCACCAGAAGGCCGAGATGGGAACTGCCACGTCGATGGCGGCCCTGCGGCTGGCCCCCGGCTATCAGGTGGAGTTGGTAAATGCCGGGTGCTGCGGCATGGCTGGGTCTTTCGGCTACGAGAAAGAGCATTACGACCTGTCGATGAAGATCGGCGAAGAAGCCCTCTTCCCGGCCATCCGGGCCAAGGACGAGGACTGGGAGGTGGCCGTGATGGGCTTCTCTTGCCGCCAGCAAGTTGAGGACGGCACCGGCCGTAAGGCGCGGCACTTGGTCGAGGTGCTGGCCGACGCTCTAGGCTAATTCCGAGCGGATTTTGGATTCGGTGACGGAGACGGGTTCGTACCGGCCTCCTTCCTATCCTTAGCCCCGGCTCACCTTGCGTAAAGGCCAGTTGAGCATTTTTAGCCGAACCGCTATCTGGGAATTATATTTCCACAGCACGAGCGAGAAGATTATCAGGAAGATGGCGGCCACGCCCCCGAACCCTTTGATCAGGATGTGGGGGAGGATCGCCACATAAAGCACGTTGGAAAAAATTCTGTGGAAGCTAAGCCAACGGCGTCTTACGCCGGGTTTCTTGGCGAGAAACAGCCGAACGTCCCGCGAGCATGGCGATACCAAATAGAGATGCGGCGAACCAGGTTAATATCGCCAGAGGTCCAAAGTCCCGAGCTCCCACCGCCAGGTGGATGGCCACTGCCGTCCCCGCCGCCAAGCTTAGATCACTGTGTGCCCATACGGGCAGGATCGGCCCCCAACGGCCGGGCCAGCGCTTCTGTAGAGTCCGATAAGCGCCCGCCAAAAATAATAGAGTTACTACCCGAAATAAATGCTATCCCGTTCTTGATGTGGAGCGCTATGAAAAACGCGGGGATACCAGCCGCGGTCAATATGAGGGCCTCCCGCAGTTCATCTGCCTTCCAGATGCCGAACTCGATGCCCTCGTCGACCCAGCAATACGCCGGGGCGCCCAGCAGGCTGCCGACGACCGATATCAAGACCACCGCGATGATGAAAGAACCGACGCTTGTGGGGAATCTCAGCAGCAGGTAGATTATCCCGGTCCAAGTCAGCCGGTCTGAAAGGTGCGACTTGACCAGCCGCCAACCCCCCGATAAATAGGCTCTCTATCGTACTGAGGTTCCCGCCCTCACCCAATGGCTCCCCTGAAACGTTCCTAGTTGGCCACGAGGGTATTCCTTGTTTGAGCCGAGTGTTTGTCAGTATTCGCTCAAACTGTCACACCGCCCACGACCCCAATAGAACCATCATCGAGATAGGAACGCCAACCCAAATAACCACCAGTCCAAACCCAACGGAAAAGCCAGTCACCAAGAAGACAAAGTACTCGATGCCCAGTGGCAATCCAAAAACCAAAAGAGGATATTGAGGTATCTCTGCGGCTCCACGATGACTCCGAAGAATCGCCGAATCACCCAATTCTCGGCCCCTAGATTTATGCTGGGAATCCACCACGCCCAAACAACGTAGTTGTACTGCTAGCACTCACCCATTTGCATTAGGCGGCCTTCACGCCAGCCTATTTGGCCTGCGCGGACGGTTAGGAAGGTGTCCAGGCGGATCTTGCCGTCCTGAGAGTGACCGGCCGAGTCGATCCACTTGAAGGCGCCTTCCCGCATGTCGAACACCGCGGCGTCACCGCTCATGCCAACGGCCAGTGAGCCAATATCGCCGCCCAAGCCCAAGGCTTTGGCGGGGGTGCTGGTGCTGGCGGCAATGGCGTCGTTGAGAGGCATGCCCATAGCGTGGAATTTGCTCACCAGGTCGTTCATTTTGTAGACCGTCCGGTCCGGCGGCGGGTTGTGGATGTCGGTGCTGATAGTGTGAGGGAATAGGCCTTGCTGCATGGCGGCCTGGGCTATCTCGACGTCACAGTGGACGCCAGCGTGGGCCACGTCCATGATCACGCCGCGGTCGACGGCTTCTTTGACTTGGGGTTTGATTTTGAGGTTCCGGTCTAGGATGTTCTCGGGCAAACCATTAAAAGCGTGGGTGCTGATATCGCCCGGGCCTAGGAACTCCAGGACATCAGACAGCGCGATGGGAGTACCGGAGACATGGACCATCAAGCGGGTTCCGGACTGGTCGGCAACTGCCCTGGCGGCCCTCATGGCTTCGTGGGCGTTCCACGGGGCTACCGCGTTGAAATGCATCCGCACTTTGACGCCGAGGCAGAAGCCGGGGTTGTTCTTGATGGCGTCGGAGGTTGCGTCAACGTCGATCATCCGCATGTCGTGGAGACCGCCCAGCAGCAGACGGTTATTCGCAAGACCCACACCGCTGACGTGCAGGAAAGCCAGCAGCCGGGTGCGGTGGGCGGGGAACACGTAGTCCCGCATGGCCTCGTAGTTGATGAATCCCGCGCTTCCGGCGTCGATGCCGGTGGTTGTGCCTGAAGATAGGCAGATCTCGTCGGGATGGACTGCGGTGGGGTTGCCGCCGTGGTAGAAGTGTCCGTGTAGGTCGATCAGGCCGGGGGTGATCAGTTTGCCGGTGACGTCCACCGAATTGGCCGCTTTGGCAGCGTCGATGCGTTCTGCAACCTCGGCAACCAGGCCGTCTTTGAAGGCTATGTCCCGGCGCCCGTCGATACCTTGGGCCGGGTCCAGTACGTTTCCACCGGTGAGCAGCAGGTCATAGGCGGGTGCAGTGGTCATTGAGTCTCCTCTGACGCGGTTTTATTAATGGCTATTCTGAGGGGTTGCCGGCCTCGGGGTTCTCCCAGCCGAGCTCCACGTTGGGTTGTGGGGCCTCGGTGTATTCGATACGCCTGAGGCGCGGATACACCTGGACCTTGGGGAATTCCAAGTCCTCGTCGGTGATCTCGTTGGATTCTTCCAGATCACTAATACCCCATTTTTCGATGGCCTCTTCCATCATCTTTTGGACCACCTGGGGCGAGCGCCCTTCCATACGTCCCAGATGATAGGCAAGGGTAACCGCCAATTGGTTCTGGGTGATCTGCTCAAAGGCATCATCGGCCTTCAGGTCGTGTGGCATCCCACCAGCCTGCTCCAAGAGATCGTCCAGCACCTGACCCATGATGTCGGTCAGGCCGCCAAGCTCGATCTCGTGCATGTAGCCGGTCAGAATATCGGTTAACTCGACGACGCCCTCATCGGGCAGCACGCCGTATACCTCTTCGGGGATATGTTCGTGGGTGTGTTCAGTAGTCATGGCAATGAGTCTCCCAGTCAGGGGTGGGCAAAAATTAGTTTATCACGCGTATTGTTCAGTAGCCGGTTGCCACAGTCGTCAGTGTCCTCACAACCGGGCCGACGATTCCCCACAGGACTCCAAAGCCCAGGGCAAAATCGATCATGATGATGGCCACCAGCAGCCCGGGTCCGCTGCGCTGCAGTTTGGCGTAGGCGGCGGTGTGTTCTCTGGGGACGAAACCAGCCAGGACCCTAGAGCCGTCCAGCGGGGCCAGGGGCAATAGATTGAATACCCCCAGCAGAAGATTGAAGAAGATGACTAGAACCAGGATGTCGGCGATGCCGTCACTGAGGCCGCCGGTCATCACGTGGGCCGCGCGGTCCAGGGAAAGGGACGCCGGAACCAGGGCCCCTGTTTTGAACGGGATGGCCAGGATGAACGCAAACATCAGGTTGGAAAGCGGTCCGGCAGCGGCCACCAAGGCAGTATCGGTGTGTCCGCGGGATAGTTGCGAAGGGTCGATCGGGACCGGCTTTCCCCAGCCGAATCCGGCGATGAACATCATGAGCGCGCCGCCGGGATCAAGGTGGCGGATGGGGTTGAGGCTCAGGCGGCCCAGGCGGCGGGCCGTGTTATCGCCCAAACTGTTGGCCACCAGGGCGTGGCTAAATTCATGGATGGTGACCGCGGTGACCAGGGCGAATACAACCAGCACCGTCAGGCGGAAAAAGCCCGACGGGTCCTCCGCCAACAGGTCGTAGGAACCCAGAAGCATGCGTTAAGCCGCCGCTCTAAGCCGAGTCATGGGGCCGGCTCCTCGTCGTTGTCCTCATCGGGCTAGGGGGCCGGCTACTCGTCGTCGTCCTCATCAGGTTCTGGGGCTGCCTCCTCCCTCTGGGAAGAGTAGGCCACGCCGGGGAGGATGGCATTGGCGCGGCTGGTTTTCTCCGAGCCGGGCTTGGGCATTTCCATCAGCGACTTTTTCAGTGATTCCAAGGCTTCCTTGCCGGCGGAAACGTCCAGCACCAGGCCGTTGATGCCGGCGGTGCGCAGGACTTTTAGGTCCTCGGCAGTGGGAAGTTCGGTAATCTCGGCTAATAGGTGCTTGCCCAGGCGTCCACTGATGCGCGCCACCGTGGCCAGGTCATCCAGGGTCCACGACGAGGGTGCACCTGAAAGGGGGAATATTACGGCGTCCACGGGCAGCGCGTTGATGTCACGCAGGTCTTCGATATCGATGTCAGCTTCGATGCACAGCACCTTGGCCGAGTCCTCGGAGGAAACGACGCCCATGGCGGTGCCCTTTAGTTGGAAGGCCAGCACTCCGCTGCCCTCTTTCTCGTAGGCTTTGGCGTCGTCGATGCTCAGCGAATCTGTCCTGATGCCCCAGATGGTATCGGACAGGGCGTCTTTCAATTCGCCGGCTTGGGCCGGGCCGCTCAAACCGGAGATGATTATCCCATCGGGGGAGACCCCGGTGGCGGTGGCGGCGCCCGCTTTGTGCCTGCCGGAGATCTGTACTACGAGAGCGAGTCCGGGGGTTTTCTCGGACCTGGCGGGTCCGAAGCCCATGCGGGCCGGAGCGCCTTCGATTATCTCTTCCAGACGGTCAATAAACTTACTCATCTAAACCAGTCCCTATTGTTTTGGCAGCCCAGTCGCAAGACTAGGTGTGATTTGATCTAAGCCAGAGCGGCGCTCGAGACGCAAGATTGCGGCGTAGTCGCGCTCTTGGCTGATTATACTCCATAGTCGATTCCATCGGCACTCCTAAGAGGAGTTTGGTATTGGCCGCTCCCTAGTCCTCCGTGACCGCATATCGGTCCCGGGGAGTCTCGGTGCCCAGAAAGCTCGTAGTGGCTGAGTCGTCATCTCCGGCCGCCGCTGCCACTGCGGCGGTGCCGATCAGCGCCAATGAGGCAGCAAACACCAGAATCGGCACTTTCCGTTTGGAAAGGGGTCGCATAAGCACCTCCCTATACTCACAGGGTCTTGATGAACCCGGACAATCAACTACGACCAGATTATTGTAATCAGGATGAAAAAGAGGTTGCCACTCAGCACCAATCACCCCGCGATTCGGCCCCAATCCGTGCAGGCGTTTCTGATGCAAACGGGATTTCCACGCCTGTCGTTGCTCCGTTTCATCGGCTTACCGTATAATTGGGCGCACATCATATCGTGTGGAGTCCGGTGATATTCAAGAGATGCTTCTAGCTGTAGACATAGGCAACAGCATGATCAACCTCGGCGTTTTCGAAGGGGAACGCTTGGTTGCCAACCTGCGCGTCTCCACGGACGCGAGAAAGTCTGCCGACGAGTACGGGCTTACTCTCAGGGACTTGCTAGTGCTGAATGGCATCGACCCGTCGGGCATCAACGATGTCTGCATGTGCAGCGTCGTGCCACCCCTGACTGGCGTCTTCGAAGAGCTGATCAAGACCTACTTCAAGGTCAACCCTCTCACGGTCACTGCGGGAGTCAAGACCGGCCTCCAGATCAACTACGATAACCCGCGCGACGTGGGAGCTGACCGCATCGTGGACGCAGTGGCCGCCATCGAACTCTACGGCCAGCCAACAATCATCGTGGACTTTGGCACCGCAACGGTCTTTGACGCCGTTTCAAGGGACGGCGTCTATCAGGGTGGGGCAATCTCGCCGGGAATGAACGTGGCAGCCGAGGCCCTATACCTGAACACATCCCAATTGCGCCGGGTGGAACTGGTTGCGCCGGAATCACCCATCGGCCAGAACACCACCGAGGCTTTGCAATCGGGCTTGGTGTTGGGCTACGCCGGCCTGGTGACAGGCATGGTAGCCCGCTTCAAGAATGAACTGGGGGAAGACACCAAGGTGGTGGGCACTGGGGGACTTGCGGACACCATGGCCAAGGTCGCCAATGTTTTCGACGCCATCAACCCCGACTTGACCTTGATCGGGCTGAGACTGATCTACGCCAAGAACCAGCCGCCCCCCAAGATGTTGGACTGATCTGATGGCCGGACCTCTAGCTGAAAAACACGTAGTCCTGGGCGTCACCGGGAGCATCGCCTGCTACAAGGCGTTGGACCTGGCCAGTAAGCTAGTGCAGGCCGGGGCTCTGGTGGACATCATAATGAGTTACGGGGCCACCCAGTTCCTCACGCCCCTGGCCTTCCGCAGCATCACCCACCGGGCGGTGGTGACCGACCAATTCAACCCCAACTCCGAGTACAGCGTTGAGCATGTTGCCCTGGCCCAGCAGGCGGACGTCGTGGTTGTCGCGCCGGCCACGGTCCACTGCATCGCCAAGCTGGCCCTGGGCCTGGCCGACGACCCATTGACCACCACCATCGTGGCCGCCAAGTGCCCGCTGGTGGTCGCCCCAGCCATGGACGGCAACATGTACGACCACCCAGCCACCCAGGCCAACCTGGCCACTCTGACGGAACGGGGCGTGGTCATCGCCGGCCCCGGCACTGGGAGGCTGGCCTCGGGCCTGTCTGGCATTGGCCGGTTGCTAGAGACCCCGGAACTGTTGGGCCACATCTCCTACGCCATGGGCAAGGACGGCGACCTGGCGGGAAGGACTGTCGTGGTCAGCGCCGGGGGCACCATGGAGCCCTTAGACCCAGTGCGTGTGATAACCAACCATTCTTCGGGCAAGATGGGCTACGCGTTGGCCGAAGCCGCCCGCGACCGGGGAGCCGACGTGGTACTGGTCACCGCCCCAACTAACCTGGCCGACCCCGCCCTGGTGAAGGTGGTGCAGGTGCGCACAGCGGACCAGATGGGCGAGGCGATCCAAGAACATGTCAAAAATGCAGACGCTCTGGTCATGGCCGCCGCCGTCGCCGATTACAAACCGGCGACCTCCGCCGACCAGAAGATCAAGAAGTCCGAGGACTACCTGAACATCGCCCTGGCCAAGACCGAGGACATCCTCAAGTCGGCCAAGGGTAACTTCGTCCGGGTGGGATTCGCCGCCGAGAGCGAAAACCTGGTGGAGAACGCCAAGGCCAAGGTGGGCAGCAAGAAACTGGATCTGATCGCCGCCAACGACATCACCGCCGACGGCAGCGGCTTCGGCTCCGACACGAACCAAGTCACCCTCATCGATCGGGACCTGATAGTTGAAGAACTCCCCCTGCTGACCAAGTACGACGTCGGCAACCGGATACTTGACCGGGTGAAAGGGTTGTTTCGGGATTAGCGTCTGCCGACAGAGCTGAATAGAAGAAGATATGTCTGACGTCATATTAGGAAGCGTAAGGGCCTTTATCACGGCCCTTATACTCGGATATTTGGTCTGGATCGGACGACGCGTGGCGCTCCATCTGCAAAAGGGGTAATTGCAGATTGTGAACGGCTTCACTCTGGTGCTCTTTAGAAGCCCCATCGACATAACCGACCACTATTAATGCCTGAATCGCTACGTGGTAATTGGCGACACCGTAACTAAGGCTTTGCGGGAGAAGGTCGGTGGCTTCCTTCCCGGATTCAGCCTGATCCTCATGGGTTTCTTACTTTGGCTTCCCCTCGTAGCCGCGGTCCGTAAGAACCAAAAAGACCTACTGAGGTACAACGAGGTTGGTTTTTGCTGGCCGCTGGCTACCCCGACACCGTCTCTTTAAATCGTTTGATGGCTTCTATGTGTTGGTCGGGGCCCTTTAGGCCGGCTTTCATGGTGTTTACTGATAGGTGGGTGGCGCCGACTTCGTCCCAGGCGGCGGCAATCTTCTCCCAGGTGCTCTGGTCGTCGGTGGCGTAGGATACGCGGCCCTCGATGCCGACGGACTTGGGGTCGCGGCCGGCCTTGGTTGCGAATTCACGCATCTGGCCAAGCTTCTCCTGTCCGGCGCTGTCGGGCTGGAACTGGGGGAACCAGCCGTCGGCCATCTTGCCGATGCGCTGGATCACCCGGTCCTCGCCGCCGCCCAGCCAGATGGGGATGGGCCGCTGCACCGGCAGGGGATTGATGCCGGCGTTGGTTACTTTGTGGTACCGGCCGTCGAAGTTCACCGACTCTTGAGTCCATAGCAGACGCAGCAGTTCGATCTGCTCTTCGCTCCGGCGACCCCTGTTGGAAAAGCTCTGCCCCAGACCCTCGTACTCGACCTCATTCCAACCGATGCCGATGCCCAGGCGCAGACGACCTCCGGTCAGAACGTCGACTTCGGCAGCCTGTTTGGCCACCAGGCCGGTCTGACGTTGGCCCAGGATCAGCACGCCAGTGGTGAACTCGATCTTCTCGGTGATGGCGCCCAGGTAACCGAACATGACGAAGGGTTCGTGGAACATGTCGTCTTTGTTGTAGGGCCGGTCCCAGCCGCTCCTCTTGGTCTGGTCGGCGCCCAACACGTGGTCAAAGACCAAAATGTGCTCGTATCCCAGGTCCTCGGCGGCCTGGGCGAAATCTTTAACAGCAGAGGGGTCTGCTCCGATCTCCGTCTGGGGGAATATCGCACCTAGTCGCATGTTGATCTCCTCTCGTTTAGCTCGAATCACGCCCAGTATCAGAGTTTACCCAGCCTGCGTCAACTATTTGTTGGATTTTCTGTCTCTTGGTCTATAATGCGTGCACTTTCGAGCCGGATTCCATTAGGCCAAATGAGAGGAGACCGATGAAAAGCATTGAATTGGACTACTCCAAACGGTGTGGCGACGAGCCTGAGAAAGGCCACAACCGCTGGCACCCGGACATTCCGCCGGTGGTCGAAGCGGACCCAGGCGAAGAAGTCCTCATGCAGACCAGGCACGCCTTCGACGGTCAGATCACGCCCACTACCATCGCCGACGACCTGTTGGGTACCGACCTTGGCCTGGTCCATCCTCTGACCGGCCCGGTATTCGTGAAGGGCGCCGAGCCGGGCGACCTGTTGGAAGTGACCATCCAGCGCATCGAGCCGGCACACTGGGGTTTCACCAGCATCCTGCCGGGGTTCGGGTTCCTGAGGGAGGACTTCACCGAGCCTTATCTGGTCCATTGGGAGATGAATGACGGGTTCGCCCGGTCCAAACAGTTGCCGGGCGTGGCCGTCCCTGAGGCCTCGTTCATGGGGACAATCGGAGTTGCCCCTTCCCGGGCGCTGCGTCAGGAGATACTGCTCAGGGAAGACGAGTTGCTGCGCCGTGGAGGAATGGTGGTTGGCCCAACTCCGGCAGGCGCTGTCCCGGCCCAGGAGCCCTTCGCCAGCGAGGGTCTGCGGACCATCCCGCCGCGGGAGCACGGCGGCAATATGGACATCAAGCAGCTCACGGCCGGCACCCGGTTGATGCTGCCTGTGTTCACCGAGGGAGCGCTTTTCTCGGCCGGCGACGCCCATTACGCCCAGGGCGACTCCGAATGCTGCGGCACTGCCGTGGAGATGGACTGCACGCTGCACGTGAGCTTCCGCCCGCTGAAGGGAGAGGCCGCCCGCCGCGGCATCCGCTTCCCCATCTTCGAGAGGGACGATTACTTCACCAGCCCCGAGATGGCGGCCCCCAAACGGTTCATCGCCGCCACCGGCATGTGCATCTCCGCCGACGGAGTGAACCAGTCGGAGGACGGAACGCTGGCGATCCGGAACGCCCTCATGAACATGATCGCATTATTGATGGAACAGGGTTGGTCCAGGGAGCAGGCCTACTGCATTTGTAGCGTGGCCGTGGATCTGAAAGTGAGCGAGGTAGTGGACGTGCCCAACTTCGTGGTGTCGGCCTTCTTACCTATGGACATCTTCAAGGACTAACCGGAAGATGCGTTATACTCCCCGAGTCTGGCCACACCCCGGCCAGTCTAGTGGATAAAAACCAACTAGGAGTTTCAAAATGAAATTCGGATTGCTATTTGAGATGCAGCGCCCCTTTGAGGGCAACGACGTGGACTGGAACGCTCTGTACCAGGAGACTCTGGACCAGTGCGAACTGGCCGACCAGGTGGGCTTCGACAATCTCTGGTTCGTGGAACACCACTTCCTGATGGGGTTCTCTGGGTCGCCCTGTCCCGAGGTCATGTTCGGCGCTCTCAGCCAGCGCACCAAGAACATCCGCATCGGCTTTGGCGTGTCGGTCCTGCCTAACCACCATCCCATCAGGGTGGCGGAGCGGGTGGCCATGGTCGACCAACTGACCAATGGCCGTGTTGAGGTCGGCACTGGCCGGTCCAACGCCTACGAGCAAGTAGGCCAGGGCATCGACCCACGAGAGACCAGAGAACGGTGGGAAGAAGCGATCGAGATGCTGCCCAAGATCTGGCAGTCCGACGAGTTCTCATGGGAAGGTAAGTACTGGAACGTACCGCCGCGCCGAGTGCTGCCCAAGCCCTTCCAGAAGCCGCACCCCCGCCTGTACTTGGCCTGTACTCAGACCGAAAGTTTCAAGCTGGCCGCCCAGAAGGGCATCGGCGTGCTGTCTTCAGCTTCATACGCCGTGGACATCCTCAAGGAGCACGTCCAGGTCTACCGCGACGCCATCAAGGACGCCGATCCGGTGGGCGCGGAGATCAACGAGTTCTGGGGGAACAACGTCCACTCCTTCTGCGGTAAGGACGACCAGGCAGCCAAGGACTTGTGCGCCGACTCGATGAAGGCTTTCTTCGGGCCGGACAAGCCCTACATCCAGGGCCGCATCAACGCTTATGAGGAGTTGCTGGAGTCCTGGGGCGGGGTGCCGGACAACTTGAAGGCCGACTTTGGCCGGTGGTTGCGCCAGTCGGACGACGATCACAAGGAACAAGCTGCCAACGCCGGCATCTCCCTGGACTCGGGTCCCGGCGCCGCCAGGGCCGCCGTGGCCGAACTGGACTCAAACGTGCTGGCCGACCGGGGCGTCATAATCGCCGGCAACCCCGAGAGTTGCATCAAGACCATCAAGATGTACGAAGATATCGGCGTCGACCAGATCATGCTCATCATGCAGACGGAGACGATCCCCCACGACCAGGTGATGGAATCCATCGAGTTGTATGGCAAAGAGGTGATCCCGGCGTTCGCTAACGCCAAAGTCGCCTAGTTCGGAATCAGCTCCTGTAATTTAAAACCCCCGCCCTCACAAGATGATAGCGGGGGTTTCTCGTTGATCGCCTGAATGGTATTCGGTCTAGCCAAGCCGCAGCGTAGCGGCCAGGCGCTCACCCTCAGTTATGGTTGCTACCTGATACCCGGGGACGCCGCACTTGAGGCTGGATTGGGCGGTGGCGAATCGGGCGCATTGCTCCAAGTTCCATCCCTGCAAATTCGCATAGATGAAAGCAGCCGAGAAACAGGACCCGGCTCCGTTGCCATCGACCACTTTCACCGCCGGCGCGCTCACCCGGACTCTCTGAGCAAGGTCCGCGACCAGACAACCCCGGCTGCCCCCGGTGATCAATACCGTGCCCATCCCAGCCTCCAGCAGACCGCCGGCGATGGACTCCAAATCATTCCCACTCTCCGCGTTGTCAACCGACACTTGGCAAGCCGTGGTATAAGGGGCCAGCTTCGCCAACAGACCGGAATTGGCAGATTGGTCTTCCAGGTTCACCAAGACCGGTATGCCCAGCTCAGAGGCAGCCCGCATTGGGCGCAGGATGTGGTCTCCGTCGTACCAATCGACGTAAAGATAGGCGGCGCTCTCCAAGGGCGCCAAGTTAGCGGCATCCAACGTGGCCAGCAACTCTGGCGTGCGTTGATAGAAATAGGTCCGTGCGCCGCTGGGGTCGGCTATTGAAAGCTCGGCGACAGTGGCCACGTCGGGGTTGACCTCCACCTGCACGGGCACTCCCAACCTGGCAACAGTCTCGGCGACTTTACGGCCCAGTTCGTCGTCGCCGACGGCGGATGGGATGAGCTTCGTGTCCTGCCCCCACTGGTGAAGCATGCCGGCCACGATAGCGGCATCGTCACCATAGGAGTCGATCAACTGCCGGATAGGCGTCCCAGCATTGTGAACGGGCGTCTGGTCCACAACCATCAACTGCAGATAGCTCAACACGCCAAAACACACCACCGCTCCACCGGGAAACGGTTCTGAATTTTGGTCGTTGCTCAGTTGCTGCATCGTGTGTGGCCCGGCGTGAGGTAATCCGATCTAGATGTCATGGCGTATCCTTATAGGTAGCTAGTATAGCCAATCCATTGTGGACCAAGGCAAGGGGCCCATCTGACTCCAGTCAGAAAAAGTTCCTTCCATTAAGCCCAAGCTGAGGGCATAATTATGGAGTGCCAAATACAACAATACGCCGAGACCGCCAACCGGTGTTCGGCGCAGGGTATTGATACTTTTTGCAAGGCCCGGGTATCCCGATGACTGTGCCGCTTAATGAGGATTAGGATGAAATTCGTATTTGCGTTACTAGCCTTACTTCTAGTGGTGGCAATCGCGTGTTCGTCGGACTCAACCACTGATTCTGCAAACGGCACTGGTCCCACTTCAGTTCCTGCTCCTGCGCTGGGGTCGCCGGTGACTCCCACTCCTCAGATAAAGAGCGCTCCTCAGGTCGATTCTAGCAATCAAAAGATCGTGGCCGGCGGCACTTTCCTCCGGCTGGGTGCGGACCCACCCACCTTGGACCCCCACCTGACCACCGACTTTAACTCCGCCGTGTATGCGGTTGAGATATTCGGCGGTCTGATGACCATCGACAAGAATATAGCCGTCGTGGGCGACCTGGCGGAGAGCTGGGACATTAGCGCGGACGGCAAGACAACCACCTTCCGCCTCCATCCAGAAGCCAAATTCCATAACGGCAGAGGCGTGACGGCCAGCGACGTGAAATGGTCGTTGGAACGGGCGGCCGACCCTCTCACGGAGGCGTTCAACGCCAGCGTTTTCCTCGGCGACATCGTCGGCGTGCAGGAGAAGTTGACCGGCGCCTCCAACGCGATCTCCGGTGTCCAGGTGATCAACGACAGCACTGTGACCATCACGACCGACGCCTCCAAACCCTTTTTCCTCTCCAAGCTCACCTACCCCGTGAGCTTCATCTTGGACCAGCAGAACGTGGAGTCGGGCCGAAACTGGATATTTGAGCCCATCGGCACTGGTCCCTTCAAGTTGGAGGAGTATCGTCCCGGCGAGGTGCTGCGGTTGTCCATGTTCGCTGATTATCACCTGGGTGCGGCCTTGATCGACGAGGTGGAATTCTTGATCAGCGGCGGCAACAGCATGCTGATGTATGAGAACGACGAACTCCACATCACCGGCATCCCACTTGGGTCACTGGATGGGATCCTAGACCCTGCAAATCCCCTCTCCGGAGAGGTGGTCGAGGCCCCGCCGCAGTTCGACGTCGACTACTTTGGGTTCAACACCACTGAGCCGCCATTTGACGATGTAAAAGTAAGGCAGGCCTTCAACTACGCCATCGACCGGGCGTCCCTGGCCAGCACTCTTCTAGAGGACCTGGTAGTGCCGGCGGCGGGCATATTGCCGCCCGGATTCCCCGGCTACAACCCGGACCTCCAAGGCTACTCGTACGACCCGGACAAAGCTCGCCAGTTGATTCAAGAATCCAAATACGGGGGACTGGACGAGCTTCCCAGAATCACGCTAACCCTCCCCGGCAGCTTCGGCGCCGCGGTAAGCCCTTCCATCGAGGCCATGTTGGCCATGTGGGAGGAGCACCTGGATGTGAGGATCAACCTGCTCCAAACAGAGTGGGCTATATTCCTACAAGACCTGCACCAACAACGTTTCCAGATGTTTGGCGGCCTCGGCTGGATCGCCGACTACCCGGATCCGGAGAATTTCCTGGACGTTCTCTTCCACAGCCAGAGCAGCAACAATCAGTCGGAATACACCAACTTTGAGTTGGACCTGTTATTAGAGCGGGCCCGCGTGGAACTAGACGAATCAGCCAGATACGAGCTTTATCACCAAGCTGAAGAGATCATCGTCACGGACGCGCCATGGGTGCCACTGTGGCATTCGAACGGGGGTTCCGTGCTGATCAAGCCCAATGTGAACGACTACTTCCTGTTTCCATTAGTGATTCCCAAATACAGATACGTTTATTTCACCGAGTAACGTTCTCGCCGAATAATCCGGGAGGTTGGGTGCTATGAAGATTTATCTGGTGGACGGCACCTACGAGTTGTTCCGGTCGTTTTTCGCCCTGCCGCCGATCCAGGCTCCCGATGGGCGCCCTGTGGGAGCTGTGCGTGGCATCGTCCAGAGCCTCCTCTACCTGCTCAGGGAAGACCAGGTGACCCACATCGGATGCGCCTTCGACCATGATGTGAAATCGTTTCGAAATGACATGTTCGACGGCTATAAGACCGGCGATGGCATCGAGCCTGACCTACTGGCCCAATTCGAACTGGCCGAGCGGGCCGTGGAGTCATTGGGCATTAAAGTCTGGCCGATGATCGATTTCGAGGCTGACGATGCCCTAGCTACGGCGGCCGCCCACTGTGCCGGACTTCCCGGCGTCGAACAGGTGGTCATCTGCTCTCCCGACAAGGACTTAGCCCAGATGGTCCAGGGGGATTCTGTGGTCTGCTACGACCGACGCCGGGAGAAGGTGTTTGACGAGACCGGCGTGTTTGAGAAATTCGGCGTATTCCCCGGTTCCATCCCCGACCTTTTGGCGCTGACCGGTGACGCCGCCGACGGAATACCCGGCATCCCCAAATGGGGTTCGAAAACATCCGCCCAGTTGCTGGTCCATTACAAGCACCTCGAGGACATACCCCGCGATGCGGCTGATTGGGAGGTAAAGGTCAGGGGGGCTGCGGCCGCGGCCGATAGCCTCAATGAACATGCCAGCGAAGCGGCTCTGTACAAAGACCTCACCACGCTCCGCACCAATGTCCCGATAGATGCATCCCTAGACGTTCTGGAATGGCGCGGCGTTCACCGGGAGAAGTACGAGGCCCTGTGCGAAGACCTGGGATTCGGGAGGCTGGCCAGTCTACCCCACAAGTGGTCATACGGCTCATAGGTAGCGGCAGGCCGCTGTTCTACTGAACGAATTCCAGCCTCCAAGATCCGGAAGCCACAAAACCGTAGGAGCGGGATTCCGACCCGCCCGGCATCGCATAGACCAATTTCCAAAGTCGGAGACCCGGTTGCGATGCTAGGCCTCTCGGTTTCCTCTTCCGGTTTGGTCTACCAGGGGCAGGGCAGGAAGGTAGACCGGTCGTTGATGACCGTGAACGGTATATCGATGACCGCAATCTTGGGTTTACCCGGGTAACCGGAGAAGAAGACGGAAGATTCCAAAGCTAGGCCGACAGCAATCAGCAGGACGGTAGAAACGTACCGAGTCCCGCTAAAACGCCACAGTGCTCCTAATTTATCCACCAATGGAAAGCCTGCTTAGGAGCTATAACGTTGTATACGGACGATCGAGCAGTTGAGGATTGGTTGGGCGTTTTGGGTGCGTAGGGGTGAGTAGGGGTACGTGCCTGCGTTAGCGGATAATACCGAGGTAGAAATTTAGTGTCAACGTAGCCGGTAAGAACCGGGAGGAGAGACCGAGGTAGGTGATGGCTGGGGATGGGGGATTCGAACCCTCGCTTCCTGATCCAGAGACAGGCGTCCTACCACTGGACTAATCCCCAACGGAGCTACGATAGCGGGGCCATCGCGAACAGACCGCCACTGATATTATAGTAATGACGGGCCAGAACCGTGTCAAGACGCGCGTGGGCGGGCAACTTGACATCCCTCTCTGTTTGTAACAAAATCGGTGTGCCGCGCACCAGCCTTGGATAGTAGGCTGTCCCTTTTATATGACATTCCGATACAGATACCCTGCGGCAAATTCGGCTTAAGACGAGGAACGATTTCATGACTCTAGCGAAAACCGCCAACCAGACAGTGGTCACGGTTTCCGGGCACGACATTGAGATGCACAAAGGCGGATCAGGACCTCCCTTGGTATTCCTTCACGGCGGTGGAGGCTTCGGGACCTTTGACCCGACCAGCAGCCCTTTGGCTGAGAAATTCACGGTCTACGCGCCGTCCCATCCCGGCTTCTTCGGCTCCGCACGGCCCGATTGGCTGTACACCATCGACGACTTGGCCCATTTCTACAAGGACATGGCCCAACAGCTTGGGCTGGAGAACTATGTCCTGGTCGGGCATTCCGTGGGCGGATGGGTCGCCGCGGAGATGGCCGCCATGGACCACCACAACATCAAGGGTCTGGTCCTGATCGACGCCGCCGGGGTCCGCCCGGAGAAGGGCGAGATCGCCGAGGTATTCATGGTCTCCGGCGACGCCAGGCTTAAGATGGCTTTCCACGACCCCTCGCAGGTGCCCAACTACGACGCCATATCGGCCGAGCCATCTCCTGAAGGGGCATCGGTCATGCACGGCAACATGGAGATGCTCTCCAGGCTTTGTTGGAGGCCCTACCTGCACAATCCCAGCCTGCCCCATTTCCTGGGCGGAGTGAAAACCCCGACACTGGTCGTCTGGGGCAAGCAGGACGCCATCATCCCTGTGGAATGCGGAGAGATGTACTCGAAGTTGCTGCCCAACGCCACTCTGAAGGCGATCGACAACTGCGGCCACAGTCCTCAGATGGAGAAACCCGACGAGTTCAACGCAGCCCTCGCCGGCTTCTTGGGAGAGCTCTAAACAGACAAGCCTGTTTAACTAAGACGAAAAAGAAAGGGTCCTTCCGTAGAAGGACCCTTTCTTTTTTCTGATGGCTGAATGTTGACCGCCGATAGCTTAAAGCTGACAGCTACCCAATCACCCCATCATCCCGCCAGCCATCTACTTCCTGTTTCGAGAAGCCCAGGCCCTCCAGTATCTCGGCAGCGTGCTGTCCCAGGGCCGGTGACGCTTTTGGAGAAGTTGGGACCGTGCCCCGGAAGTGGGCCATGGGTCCGACCATCTTGACCTTCCCCTCTTGGACGTGTTCAACCTCGGTCACCAGGCCGTTGGCGACCACCTGGGGGTCTTCGAATAGCTCCTCGATGAACCGGACGGGACCGGCGGGGATGGCCGCGTCCTCGAAGATCTGCAGCCATTCAGCGCTGGGTTTCGCGGCGATCAGTTCCTCGGCCCGTTTCTCCAATGCTTGGCCGTAGGCCCGTGACTCGGGCGTGGTTGGGTCCCAGCCAGGCTCCAGACCATCGTCGGTCAGCCCCAGCACATCCAGCAGGCGGCGGCGTAGCGGGTTACTGAGGGC
>Ga0207990_1000507_pt1 | contig 22546 bp, 16 predicted proteins | sample ETNtaG_8_FD_185780 | JGI IMG/M metagenome (GOLD analysis project Ga0207990, IMG submission 185780) | Marine microbial and viral communities from oxygen minimum zone, Eastern Pacific Ocean - ETNP201406SV75 (SPAdes) (version 2) | ecosystem: Environmental > Aquatic > Marine > Oceanic ...
ACAAAGGAGTGAAAATATTAGACAACTCTTCTGACTAAGTGCTTTTCATCTAGTTGAATTAATTGTCAACTGTTTTTGAAAAAAACAATACTTTAGAGATATGCCCTTTTTTGCGATTATCTGTATAATTATTTGGATTTGTTCGAGGATTTTACAGATATGCCATCACGCAGAGACTTAGCAAACGCAATCCGTGCACTCAGCATGGACGCTATTCAGAAAGCAAATTCAGGGCACCCAGGTGCGCCAATGGGTATGGCAGACATTGCCGAGGTTCTTTGGAATGACCACTTAAAATATAACCCAAAAAGCTCTAAATGGGCAGACAGAGACAGATTTGTATTGTCGAACGGTCACGGATCTATGCTTATATATTCGCTACTACACCTTACCGGGTTTGATTTGAGCATGGACGACATTAAAGATTTCCGTCAACTACACTCTAAAACCGCTGGACACCCTGAGTTTGGATATGCAGACGGAATTGAGACTACAACAGGGCCCTTGGGTCAGGGAGTTACGAATGCTGTAGGTATGGCGATAGCTGAGCGCACTCTGGCAGCACAATTTAACAAAACTGGACACGACATTGTTGATCATCATACATGGGTATTTATGGGCGATGGCTGCTTAATGGAAGGCCTTTCACACGAATCGTGTGCAATGGCAGGCACTCTAGGACTTGGAAAACTTATTGCTTTTTGGGATGACAATGATATCTCTATTGATGGCCATATAGCTGACTGGATGGAGAAGGATCCAGCAGGACGTTTCGAGTCTTACGGATGGCAAGTTATTCGTGACGTAGATGGCCACGATTCAGAATCAATAAATACAGCTATTATTGCTGCTAAGTCTGAAACATCAAAGCCAACACTTATATGTACACGTACAACGATAGGCTTCGGTTCTCCGAATCTAGCTGGCTCACATGACTGTCATGGGGCACCACTAGGGAACGACGAGATTGCAGCGACACGAGAAGCTTTAGGATGGGACAGTGCTCCATTCGAAATTCCTAGCGACATTTACGCTGAATGGGACCACACAGACAAGGGAGCGACAGATGAGTCCGCTTGGAATGACAAGTTTGCTGCATATAAGTCTGAATATCCGCAAGATGCTAGCGAGTTTGAGCGACGCATGTCAGGTGACTTACCGGCTAACTTTGAAGTAGAAATGGACAAGTTCATTGCCAAGACTCAGGAAGAGATGCCGAATATTGCATCAAGAAAAGCCTCACAAAATGCAATCGAGGCTATGGGCCCTGTAGTTCCAGAACTTTTTGGTGGTTCTGCCGACTTAACTGGGTCTAACTTAACTAACTGGTCAGGCTCAGTAAAGGTTAACGCTGAGAACGCTAACGGCAACTATATCTCTTGGGGTGTACGTGAATTCGGTATGGCTCACATGGTGAACGGTATGGTTCTTCATGGCGGGTTTAAGCCATACAGCGGAACATTCTTTATGTTTATGGAGTTTATGCGCAACGCACTTCGCATGTCAGCAATAATGAAGATTGGAGCTATATATGTATACACCCATGACTCTATAGGTTTGGGAGAAGATGGACCAACACACCAGCCAGTAGAGCAACTAGCAACAATTCGAATGATCCCTAACTTTTATACCTGGAGAGGCTGTGATGCTATTGAGTCGGCTGTTTCTTGGAAAATGGCTATGCTTCGTAAGGATGCTCCAACTGCACTAGTATTTTCACGTCAAAACTTAACACCCATGCAAAGAAGCACTGAGCAAGTGAAAAATATTGAAAAGGGCGGGTACGTAATAAAAGACTGCGAAGGTGATGCAGATATAATTTTCATTGCAACAGGTTCTGAGGTAGGCTTAGCTGTCGAGGCAGCAGAGTCTATGAATGAAAATGTTCGTGTAGTCTCTATGCCTTGTACTGATTCCTATGATGAGCAAGACCAGAGCTACAAAGATTCAGTTTTAACGCCAGGAGTTAAGCGTATAGCTATAGAGGCTAACGTTGGCGATGGTTGGTACAAGTATGTTGGCCTAGATGGGGATATTGTCTGTATGACAACATTCGGAGAGTCTGCACCCGCAGATAAGTTATTCGAAGAGTTCGGCTTTACAGTAGACAACGTTGTTGCGAAAGCAAGAGCAGTGATAGGCTAAATTTTAGTTTGTCTAGTTGTTGACTTTAACAGTGTGTTTTGTTGTTTTGCAACGTTATGATACACATTGACAAAGTCAACAAGATAAAATTAGCCTTTGCAAAAAAAAAGATGCATTAAGTTAATTTGACGAAGCCTAGAGTTATAAATAAATGGCACTAGGAAAAGATCGAAAGAAGTGGAAGAATGTAGAAACTTCATTTGTAAATAAATACCAATCCGGTATAACACGTAAAAATAGAAATAAGGAGTAAGATAATGGCAATAAAGGTAGGAATTAATGGTTTTGGTCGTATTGGTCGCATGGTTTTTCGTGCAATTTCAAAAGACTTTCCAGAGCTAGAAGTGGTCGGCATTAACGATCTGTTAGATAACGATTATTTAGCATACATGCTTAAATACGACACAGCACACGGTCGCTTTGATGGAGAAGTCTCTGTTGATGGCGATAACTTTGTAATTAATGGCAAGAAGATTCGACTATCTGCTGAACGCAACCCTGCTGACCTTGCATGGGGTGACATTGACGTAGATGTGGCCATTGATTGTACTGGCTTCTTTTTAACAGAAGAGAGCTGCCAAGCCCACATAGATGCTGGCGCCAAGAAAGTTGTACAGTCTGCACCTTCCAAAGATGGGACACCTATGTTTGTTTACAGCGTTAACCATGATAGCTATAACGGAGAAAACATTATATCTGCAGCATCTTGCACTACTAACTGTTTAGCTCCTATTGCTAAAGTTATAAATGACAATTGGGGTTTGAAGAGAGGCCTAATGACAACTGTTCATGCATCAACAGCAACTCAAAAAACTGTTGACGGACCCTCAGTCAAAGATTGGAGAGGGGGTCGCTCAGTGTTTGAAAATATAATACCTTCATCAACTGGTGCAGCTAAGGCCGTAGGTGTTGTGTTACCAGAACTTAACGGCAAACTTACAGGTATGGCTTTCCGTATCCCGTCAGTTGACGTTTCTGTTGTAGATTTAACATGCGAGCTTGATAATCCTGCAACCTATGATGAAATCTGTTCTGCTATAAAGGAAGCCTCAGAGGGCTCAATGAAAGGAACACTACAATATACAGATGAGATGGTCGTTTCTTCTGATTTCCGTGGAATTAGTGCATCTTCTATATTTGATGCTGGAGCGGGCATTGCACTTGACGACACATTTGTTAAAGTTGTATCTTGGTACGACAATGAGTATGGCTACACTTGCAATATGCTTCGTTTAGTTGAACATATAGCTTAGTAAACAATCATTACGGTGCGCTAAGGCGCGCCGTTTGAACGCTTTCGATTTTGTGGTCTTTCTGCAAGATTAGTATTAGAAATATATATCGTATAAAGGTAAACTTAAAGAGACGCTCCTGACAGTTTAGTGGGGACTCTTATTTATAGTTGCAATAATTTATTTTAGAATTAGAGGATGTAATGTCAGTTATTAATTTATCAGATTTAGATCTAAACTCCAAAAGAGTACTTATTCGTCAAGACCTTAACGTACCAATAAAGGATGGCGTAGTAACAAGCGACAAAAGAATCAAAGCTTCATTGCCAACAATTGAGATGGCTATTAAAAAGGGCGCTAAAGTTATGCTAATGTCGCACAGAGGTCGACCAACCGAGGGAGAGCCTAATGACGATTTCAGTCTTAAGCCTGTAGCCGACAGATTGAGTGAACTATTGAGTACCACTGTTAGACTAGAGAATGACTGGCTAGATGGAGTCGATTTGATGAATGGTGAAGTTGTGTTGTGTGAGAATGTTAGATTTAACATTGGAGAAATGTCAAACGACGAGAACTTATCCAAACGAATGGCAGCAATTTGTGATATCTTTGTGATGGATGCATTCGGTACAGCACACCGTGCACATGCATCCACACATGGTGTAGCAAAGTATGCAGAGGTTGCATGTGCCGGGCCTTTGCTTTCTGGAGAGCTTGACGCCCTAGGTAAGGCTCTAGATAATCCAAAGCGCCCTATGGTTGCAATAGTAGGAGGCTCAAAAGTTTCTACAAAATTAACTGTCCTGGATTCGTTATCTAAAATTGTTGACCAACTGGTCGTTGGAGGAGGAATTGCAAACACCTTCATTGCCGCCCAGGGTAACAATGTAGGAAAGTCATTGTGTGAAGATGACTTGATTCCGACAGCGAAAAAATTAATGCAGGACTGTGAAATACCAGTACCAAATGATGTCGTTACAGGTAAAGAGTTTTCTGAAAGTTCTCCCGCAGAAATTAAAAATGCATCAAAAGTCAGTGACGATGATATGATTTTTGATATCGGCCCTGAGTCTGCAAAACAGTTGGCTGAGGTCATGAAAAATGCAGGCACAATTGTTTGGAATGGTCCTGTTGGAGTTTTTGAGTTTGACCAGTTCGCTAATGGAACAAAAACATTGTCCATGGCGATAGCTGATTCAGATGCTTTTTCAATTGCAGGTGGCGGTGACACATTAGCTGCTGTTGACAAATACGGTATCGAAGACAGGATTAGCTATATATCAACTGGTGGTGGGGCGTTCCTAGAGTTTTTAGAGGGTAAAATATTGCCAGCAGTAGAAATATTACAACAAAGAGCATCGGAGTAGCGTTTGCCCAGAAGAACAAAAATATTAGCAACATTAGGTCCAGCAACTGACAATGAAGGAGTACTAGAGAATATTCTAGATGCTGGTGCCAACGTCGTTCGTATAAATTTTTCACACGGATCTGAGAAAGAACATATAGCAAGAGTAAAGGCTACCCGCGATTGGGCCAGAAGTAATAACACCTATGTAGGCGTTCTGATGGACCTTCAGGGTCCAAAGATTCGTATTGCCGCTTTCAAGGACGGGAAAAATGTTAATCTAAGTACCGGTGATAGGTTTGTTTTAGATGCGGACTTGGATGAAAATATAGGCAATCAAGACTCTGTTGGTATTGCCTACAAGAATTTACCCCATGAAGTAAACAAAGGTAATATATTATTAATCGATGACGGAAAGGTTGTTCTAGAGGTTACATCAATAAATGACAATAAGATTATTACCAATGTCATACAGGCCGGAATACTTTCTGATAATAAGGGTATAAACCTTCGTGGTGGAGGCTTATCTGCGAACGCACTAACTGAAAAAGACAAAAAAGATATACTGATTGCTGCCAAGGCAAAGGCAGACTATGTTGCTCTTTCATTTCCAATTAGTGGGGATGACGTTCGTGAAACCAAGAAATTACTGAAGAAGGCAGGCTCTAAAGCAGGAGTAATTGCTAAAATTGAGCGCGCCGAGTCTTTAGAAAATGATGTTATACAAGACATAATTAATGAGTCAGCTGGGATAATGGTGGCAAGAGGAGATCTCGGTGTTGAGATAGGAGATCCTCAACTACCCGCACAACAAAAAAGGTTAATTCAACTCGCAAGAGCTAATGACAGAATCGTAATCACTGCAACGCAGATGCTAGAGTCAATGATTACTAACCCTATCCCGACCCGTGCAGAAGTGTTCGATGTCGCTAATGCTGTACTTGATGGTACCGATGCAGTTATGTTGTCAGCTGAAACTGCTGCAGGTAACTTTCCAGTTAACGCAGTCAAAACAATGCATGATGTGTGCCTAGAGGCTGAAAAGAATCCAATAGCGAAGGTTTCCCATCACCGCTTACATGAAAACTTTGAATATATTGATGAGACTATAGCGATGAGTTCAATGTATGCGGCTAACCATATCAACGCAAAAGTGGTTGCTACCTTGACACAAACAGGAAAAACTGCACTATGGATGTCTAGAATTAGCTCAAATATATCTATATTTGCATTGTCGTATAATATAGAAACATTGCAAAAGGTGACCTTGTATCGTGGAGTTTATCCTTGTGGAATTGAGAAACATAGTAGCAGTGAATGGAACAAAGTGAATGAAAAGGTTATCGAAGAGCTAGTAAATAAAGACGTCATAACTGATGGAGATTTGGTAGTATTAACAAAGGGTATGCATAAGGACAAATCAGGAGGAACAAACATGATGAAGATCCTCTGTGTCGGCGACTCTACTTATTAAAAAAGTAAAACTAAGGAGAAAAATATGATTATTTCAATGAGAGAATTGTTAGACCATGCAGCTGAAAACGGTTACGGAATGCCTGCATTCAATGTTAACAATATGGAGCAAGTGCATGCTATTATGGCAGCAGCAGACAAAACCAACAGTCCAGTTATTATGCAAGGATCTGCAGGTGCACGCTCTTACGCTGGGGAACCTTTCCTGCGCCATCTGATCTCTGCTGCAATTGAAATGTACCCACACATTCCTGTAGTTATGCATCAGGATCACGGCTCTGAACCTTCAGTCTGCTTGCGCTCAATTCAATCAGGATTCTCATCAGTTATGATGGACGGCTCTTTGATGGCTGATATGAAAACACCAGCATCGTTTGATTACAATGTTGATGTGACAAAGACTGTAGTAGATATGGCCCACGCTGGAGGGGTTTCTGTTGAAGGTGAGTTGGGCTGTCTTGGTTCACTTGAAACTGGCATGATGGGGGAGGAAGATGGCCACGGTGCCGAAGGTCAATTAGACCTAGACATGCTGTTAACTTCTGTAGAAGAGGCTGCAGACTTTGTTAAGGCAACTAACGTTGATGCACTAGCTATAGCTATCGGCACATCCCATGGAGCTTACAAATTTACCCAAGAGCCAACAGGAGACGTTTTAAGAATTGACAGAATTAAAGAAATACATCAAAGACTACCTAACACTCATTTGGTTATGCATGGTTCATCTTCTGTGCCACAGGAATGGCTAGCCATAATCAATAACTATGGTGGCGATATGGGACAAACATTTGGTGTACCAGTTGAAGAGATTCAGGAAGGAATCAAAAATGGAGTAAGGAAGGTAAACATCGATACTGACTTACGTATGGCCTCGACCGGAGCTATCCGCAAGCATATGAGCGAAAATGCATCAAACTTTGACCCTCGTAAATACTTGAAAGACTCAACCTTAGCAATGTCAGAGATTTGTGTAGCTAGGTTTGAAGCATTTGGTACTACTGGAAATGCTGATAAAATAACAGCAACCTCTTTGGATATAATGAGCCAAAGATATGTATCGGGCGAGTTGGATGCTAAAGTAAAATAAACACCTAACGTTCAAACTAAAAAGGCTCGTTTAACGAGCCTTTTTTGATTATAGCATAATGAAAAAATCGAATAATTATTCTGTTATTGTTATCGGCGGAGGTCACGCCGGAACTGAGGCAGCTCTTGCATCAGCAAGAATGGGTGTTGACACACTACTTATAACACACAACATTGAAACCCTCGGTCAAATGAGCTGTAACCCTGCTATAGGAGGCCTAGGTAAAGGCCACTTAGTAAAAGAGATAGACGCTATGGGTGGTGAGATGGCCAAGGCAATCGACATATCAGGAATACAGTTTAGAACGTTGAATGCCTCTAAAGGCCCTGCAGTCAGGGCAACTCGTGCACAAGCAGACAGAATACTATACAAAGCCGCAATTCGTTATGCACTAGAGAACCAAGAAAATCTTTCTATATTCCAACAGGCAGTAGATGACTTAATTATTGAAGGAGACAAGATCAAGGGCGTTATTACGCAGATGGGCTTAAGGCTTTTTGCAAATAAAGTTGTGCTAACATCAGGGACCTTTCTGGGTGGTGTAATTCATATCGGAAAATCCAATTATCAAGGTGGCCGTGCTGGCGATGCTCCAGCCAACGTGCTATCAGATAAACTAAAATCTTACGATTTAGGTGTTGGGCGACTAAAGACAGGAACCCCTCCAAGGCTAGACGGGCGTACTATAAACTATGACATATTACAAAAACAGTCAGGCGATGTACCGTTACCCACATTTTCCTTTATGGGAAAATCATCCGACCATCCAGAGCAGATACCTTGCTATATAACCCATACAAACTCTGAAACACATGAATACATTAGAAAAGGACTTAAAGATTCACCAATGTATAGTGGAAAGATTGAAGGAATTGGCCCTAGATATTGCCCCTCAATTGAGGACAAGGTTGTCCGATTTAGTGAACGCGATTCACATCAGATCTTTGTTGAGCCTGAAGGACTAACTACCAACGAAGTCTACCCAAATGGGGTATCTACTTCTCTGCCTTATGAAATTCAGGCAGAATTTATTCATTCAATAAAGGGCTTTGAAAATGCTCAAATTATGCGACCTGGTTATGCAATCGAATATGACTATTTTGATCCAAGAGGGCTAAAGCAAACACTGGAACTTAAAAAAATAGAGGGGCTATATTTTGCCGGCCAAATAAACGGAACAACTGGCTATGAAGAGGCGGCCGCTCAGGGCCTACTTGCCGGCATAAATGCCGCACTTTCAGTGCAAGGAAAGGATTGCTGGATGCCTAAGCGTGATAAATCGTATATTGGTGTTATGGTCGATGACTTGATCACCAAAGGAACTAATGAGCCGTACCGGATGTTTACTTCACGTGCAGAATATAGATTACTTTTAAGGGAAGATAATGCTGATGAGCGTTTGACACCTGAGGCAAACAAGATTGGACTAATAGATGAGATGCGCTGGAGATTGTTCAATAAAAAATATGAATCTATTGCACAAGAAAAAGAGCGACTAAAGAGTGTCTGGATTCAGGCAAATGACAAGCAGGCAAGTGACATTTTGAATGTGAAACTGAGTCATGAATATTCACTAGAGGAGTTACTCAAGAGGCCGAAGGTTGATTACCAATTACTTAGTAAGATAGAGAGCGGAAAGCCGTTCCTGAAGGACAGAACCATTATCGCTCAGGTGGAGAATCAGATAAAGTATGAGGGCTATATTAAGCGACAGCTTGACGAGATAGATAAATACAGAAAGAATGAAAACACAACACTTCCAGCTAGTATGGACTATGACTCAATAAAAGCCCTGTCAGCAGAAGTAAGACAAAAACTTAAACTTCATATGCCAGAAACTATAGGTCAAGCCAGTAGAATTCAGGGAGTCACCCCGGCATCAATTTCTATCTTATTGGTGTATTTAAAAACCTATAAAGAGAAGGTATGAGTGATCTAAATAAATTATTATTAGATGGCTCAAAACAAATGCACACAAAACTTACTGACACTCAGTCAGAAAGTTTAGTCAATTATATTGAGCTGATCATTAAATGGAACAAAACATATAACTTAAGTGCCATAAGAAATCCATCGGAAGGCATCAAAAAACATTTATTAGATAGCCTATCAATCCTGCCCTTTATTAATGATAGGCCGCTACTTGATGTAGGCTCTGGTGCAGGACTACCAGGCATAGTTATAGCTATAATGAATCCCGAGATACTCGTAAGTGTGCTCGATAGTGTGGGCAAAAAGTGCCACTTCATGCAGTTTGTAAAGTCTCAGCTATGCATAAAGAACCTAAACGTTTTAAACTATAGGGTTGAGGAATACACAACCAGCAATTGTTTCGGTCAAATTACCTCAAGAGCTTTTGCAGGTGTAGATAAAACAATAAACCTTACTAAGCACCTGCTGTGTAGTGATGGCCACTATATATTAATGAAGGGTGAACGCTTCGAACAGGAAAATATAGAAGGCCTAAGTATTACTAAACATAAAATCAGTGTTCCTTATGTTTCTGACGATCGCTATGTACTGCAAATAAATAGACAGCAAATTCAATAATGAAAAAGATAGCTTTATTTATTGTAATAATACTTATAGTCTTTGTGTTCACGGTTGATATTATTGCTAAGGGCTTATTAGAGGAATATTTTACAAATCAACTACACACTGATGTCACTATTGGAGAATTAAGAACCAGCCCTTTAGAGAGAAGCGTTAATATAGATTTTATTGAGATAAAGAACCCTGAATCGTATAATAAAAGTAATGTAATTTCTATTAACCGTGTAAGCTTAATGATCTCTGATAGAAGCACTACAGAGTTTGTCTTACTAAATAATTTATTAATACAAGGTGTCTACCTTAACCTAGAGCAAAACACCCAAGGGGTTAATATGCTGGGCATACTAAGAAACCTAGAAAAGAGTGCAACCAGTAATAGTGGACCTACAAAAATCAGCACCTCTTATAATGGCGACATTGATGATTCGACACAGATTAGAGTCGCAATAAAAGAAATTACATTTGCAGATTTAGAGTTAAACATTAACACTCAGTGGGCAAGTGAAAAAATTCTATTACCAAACATTGTGATTAGAGATTTTGGAGGAAGGCACGGTGTGCCTTCAAGTATGCTTGGAGCTGAACTATTGAGAATTGTATTGTCTAGTGTACAGAAAGAGATGGAAGGTATCGGTATGGAGCTTACTGAGAATCAGATAAAAAAAGGTATACGTAGAAAGCTTCAGAGTGAGATAAATGAGATTAAAGAAAATCTCAATACAAATGCTTTAAACTTACTAGAGAAACTTGGATTTTAGAGTATGAAAATTATTGATTCACATTGCCATATCGATAGGCTAAGTCTTGAGAATTTTGGAGGAACTATTGAGAGCATGCTGAAGCATGCCTCTGACTTGTCAGTTAAAGAGTTTTTATGCATATGTATAGACCTTGAAAATTTTCAAGATGTTCTATCTCTGGCTGAAAATCACAATGAGATCTATGCCTCTGTTGGGGTTCATCCAACTGCGAAGGACTGCAAGGAGCCTTCTATTGATGAGTTAATAAAACTATCTGACCATGAAAAAATTATTGCAATTGGAGAAACTGGCCTGGACTATTTTCATGTGGATGAAGGCGACTCTGATTGGCAGAGGGAACGCTTCGTAAGGCATATACGTGCATCCAATATTTCGGGCAAGCCATTGATTATTCATACCCGTGATGCAAAACACGATACTATAAGAATAATGCAACAAGAGAATGCACTGAGTGGAGTAATGCATTGCTTTAGCGAGGACTGGGAAACAGCTGAGGCGGCACTCGATCTTGGTTTTTATATTTCTTTTTCTGGAATTGTTACATTTAACAGTGCACATAGCTTGCGAGAGGTAGCTAAAAAAGTACCCAATGAGCGTTTATTGGTTGAGACAGACGCTCCATACCTTACACCTGTTCCTTATCGTGGAAAACCAAACAGCCCAGCATATACTTACTATGTAGCTGAAAAGTTGGCCGAGGTTCGAGGTACAAGTATCAATGATATAGCTAAAGTTACAACCCAAAACTTCCATAATTTATTTATTAACAAAAAGTAATGACGGTTACCTATAGAACAGTCGATGAATTTGCACAAGGCCAAAGACTAGACAATTATCTAGTTAAGCACCTCAAGGGTGTACCAAAATCACACATATACAGAGTGATACGTAAGGGAGAGGTTCGCGTTAATAAGGGAAGAAAAAAAGCCGAATATAAGTTGCAGGTTGATGATGTAGTACGAATACCTCCAATTCGCGTCTCTAACTCTAATGCAATTTCAACCTCAGACAATCTAAAACAGTTGCTGAAAAATTCAATTGTATTTGAGGATGACGGAATGTTGATTTTAAATAAACCGAGCGGATTAGCTGTTCACAGCGGTAGCGGTATTAATACTGGCGTCATTGAGGCTCTTAGGGATATGTATAAGGAGCCTGTTGAGTTGGTTCACAGGCTAGACCGTTCAACATCCGGCTTACTTATTATTGCAAAGAAACGTGCAGTACTCAAGAGCCTAAATGAGCAGCTTAGTGAGCACCAAATAGAAAAAAGATACACCACATTAGTGAAGGGTGTGTGGTCCAAGAAAAGGCACACTATCGATGCACCTCTTTATAATAATTCAAGATATACCGTGGTCGACTCTAGAGGAAAAAATGCTGTAAGTCATTTTCAACCAATAAAGAATTTTCATGAAGGCGAATTCGGTGCAAGTTTAGTTGAGGTAACGATAGAGACTGGGCGCACACACCAGATACGTGTACACGCAAAATATGCAGACCATCCACTTGCAGGTGATGACAAATATGGCGACAAGTACTTCGAGGAGCAGGTTAAAAGTAAAGGCCTTGAGAGATTATTTTTGCATGCCCACCAGGTTATCTTTACAAACCCAACAACTAAAAAGATACAAAAAGTGCATTCACCATTAGCTGACGATTTGTTATCCTTTTTAGATAAATTATGAATCCCTATATACGTTTAATGCGTCTTGATAAGCCTATAGGCATATATTTATTATTATGGCCCACGCTTTGGGCATTATTTCTTGCTGCAGATGGCATACCAAGCTTGTCGCTGTTGTTCATCTTTATAGGTGGCGTGATAATCATGAGAACTGCTGGCTGTGTAATAAATGATTACGCTGATCGCGATATAGATAAATTTGTGGAGCGTACAAAATTCAGACCCATAACTTCAGGAGAGGTTAGCTCAAAATCTGCACTAGTAATTTTCATAGTCTTAATAGCGGTCGCCTTCTTGCTAGTGCTATTGACGAACTGGCTTACTATTAAGCTTTCATTTATTGCTGTGTGTATAGCAACTCTCTACCCTTTCACTAAGCGTTGGACAAGTCTTCCACAAATTATATTAGGTATAGCATTTGCGATGAGTATACCGATGGCATTTGCCGCCACCAATAACGAGGTTCCTTATTCCGCTTGGTGGCTATTTACAGCAACAGTTGTGTGGACAGTAATTTATGACACGATGTATGCAATGGCCGATAGGGATGACGACCTAAAAATTAGCGTTAAATCGAGCGCAATACTTTTTGGTAAGTATGACCTAGCTGTAATCGGTGGCCTTCAGATAGTGTTTTTATTAACCTTAATTAAGGTTTCAATAGAGTTCAATTTAGGAGTTTTTTACTACTTTTCTTTAATTTTGAGCTCTTTTATAATGATTTATCACCAATTTTTGATAAATAAACGCGAAAAAAACAACTGTTTTAATGCTTTTCTTAATAACCATTATATTGGTATGGTTATTTTTACTGGCATTGCCACTTCTGTTGTAATATAGGGCTAAATAGTGTTGCATATATGCAACAATACCATTAATTATGTATAATTTTTGCTAATAATTAGCATTATTTCATCAAAAATAACTTGACAATGCATAGAAAAAGAGTAAAAAGTCACTAACCAACAGTTATGTTGGGGTTTTGTCAAACAAAAAAGGGGAAATTATATGTTAGATTCCGTAATAGGTTGGATAAAAAAGGCAACAGAAGCCGGTGTAGCGTTAATAGCACTTGCTGTTGTTGTTCAGGTAATCTTTGGTAGTTCTGCGGCATTCCTTCCTGGAGATGTTATTGGACATATCACAGATATAGTGCATCAATTAGGCAGTGCCAACTTAGTTGGCTTAGTCGCAGTTGCTCTACTCTACTCACTTTTCAATCGTTAGTAATTAACATAGAGTAACTCACAAAAAAAACCCGCCGCAAGGCGGGTTTTTTGGTTCTTCAATAAATTAAATTCCCCTTAGTAACTCATTAATACCAACTTTTGATCTAGTTTTAGCATCCACCTGCTTGACAATGACTGCGCAATATAAGGAATAGGTTCCATCCTTTGAGGGTAAGTTTCCTGACACAACTACGGAACCAGCAGGAACTCTCCCATAGCTCACTTCCCCAGTTTCACGGTTAAATATTCTGGTTGATTGGCCTATATATACACCCATAGAAATGACAGACCCCTCTTCAACAATAACACCTTCAACGACTTCTGATCTAGCTCCAATGAAGCAGTTATCTTCAATTATTGTTGGGCTTGCTTGTAAAGGCTCTAAGACGCCCCCAATACCAACCCCACCAGAAAGATGAACATTCTTTCCTATTTGTGCACAAGAGCCTACAGTCGCCCAAGTATCAACCATGGTTCCAGAATCAACATATGCGCCAATATTTACATAGCTAGGCATAAGTACAGTTCCTGGTGCAATAAATGACCCCATTCTAGCACTTGCTGGTGGCACAACACGAACTCCAGTAGCGTTTAGCTCATCAGGACTCATGTTGGCGAACTTTGAAGGAACTTTGTCATAGTACTGAGTGAATGCACCGGACATTGGTTTGTTGTCCTCAATTCTGAAGGATAATAGTACTGCTTTTTTTAACCACTCATTTACAGTCCAGTTACCAACCCCTCTCCTCTCTGCGACACGTTCTTGTCCAGAGTCAAGCAGTTGTATAGCTTCTGCTACAGCTTGTTTAACTTCTGCACTTGCTGTTTGTGGGGTGATATTTGCTCTATCTTCAAAGGCCGACTCGATTATATCTTTCATGTTATATTGTGTATAAAAAAAATGGACATTATATCAGAGCGTTGCATTTTCACTATGTGCTTATGTATTTATAAAGGTCCATAATTTATGCTATTAATACTTATCAACGCAATAAGATTATTAGCGTAGAGGCTTATTAGTGTGAATGGTTATGATTATGATGGTGTTCATAAGTTGCCATCAGATCATCCATCTGGTCGGCAAACAAGTCATTAAATTTAGAGTCTTTAAGGATTGACTCTGGTTGCCCCATACAGCATATATGGTGATATAAACAAAGAACCTGAGTTGACTCCTTCATCACCCTATGTAGATCATGTGAAACCATAAGGACAGCACAACCATGCTGATGATGTATATCTTGTATTAGTTTATATAACTGCATTTGGCCATCAACATCGAGATTTTGAGCGGGCTCATCAAGAATAAGTACATTCGGCTTAGCGAGAAGTGCTCGTGTAAGAAGTACCCTCTGAATCTCTCCACCAGATAGGTTTTTTAGAGAAGACTCAAGTAGTGAATCCACTCCAGTTAGTGTTGCAGTGTTATTCAAAAATCTTAAATCGACTTTTTGGTTTAAATTCAGAAAGTCAATAACCGATATAGGTATAAACTCATTGGGGCTAAACTTTTGTGGAGTGTATCCAATTTTTATAGTGCTGGACTTGTATATGCTACCACTATCTGGCTTAATAAGACCTAACAGTACCTTGATAAGTGAGCTTTTCCCAGCCCCATTAGGGCCTATAAGTGTAATGAAATCACCCTGCATTAATTCAAAGCTTATATCATCAAGGACTCTCTTGCCGTTGTGCTTTAAGCTGATATTATTGGTGCTAATGAGTACTTGTTGGGTTGACACGATTAGAGGTACAAATAAAGTCTATTTTATAACAATTAAGAGCTTTATGATATGTTGTAAAAAAGGTAAAATTTAGCCTATGCCTCATAAGCTTATATTAATGGATGGCTCGGCATTTTTATTCCGGGCTTATTTTTCCACACTTTCACAAAATCTTACCAACCAGGAAGGGTTTCCTACTGGCGCTATTTTTGGAGTGATTGGAGCCATAAAGCGCCTACAAAATCAATATCCTGAAGCAAAAATTGTCACGATATTTGACCATAAGGGTAAAAACTTTAGGCATGATATTTATCCAGAATATAAGGCACACAGAAAGCCTGCAGATAGCGAACTTATTATGCAGATTGAGCCTTTATACGAAATTGTAAGGGCGATCGGGGTTCAGTTTATGTGTATTCCTGGTGTCGAGTCTGACGATGTGATAGCAACATTAAGTAAATATGCCGATACAAACAATATCAAAACCATTATAGCAAGCAGCGACAAAGACCTGATGCAGCTGGTTAGTAGCAATATAACTCAACTAGACATGAAAGGTAATTTATTGAACTATGACGGAGTTGTAGAGAAAATGGGAGTACCCCCAGAGAAAATAATAGACCTTTTAGCTTTAACTGGAGACAGTGCAGATAACATTCCTGGGGTCCCAAGTGTCGGTCCAAAAACGGCAATAAAATGGCTACAATTATATGACGATATTTCTGGGGTCAAGTCTAACGCAAAACAAATCATGGGAAAGGTAGGAGAGAAGTTGCGCGAAAGTTTTGATCTGTTGGATTTGTCACACAAATTAGTGCAGCTAAAGTTTGATGTTGAGTTGCCAGACAAAGTACTTAACATTGAGACTACACAGAACAAGACTGAGCTTGCCGCCTTATATAAAAAGTATGGATTCTCTATGTGGCTGAATCAGCTAGGAGTGGATAGCACTAAAACAAAAGACACAGTAAAACTAAATACAACAACTGAACCTATAGAAACACACGAAATAACCAGTAATACAACTAATATGATTGAGCGGTACACGCAAAATCTGGTTATTGAGCCAGGTTCATTTGAGTCTATGGTTACTAGACTAAAAAAAACTAAAGAGTTCGTTTTTGATTTAGAAACAACATCCCTAGACTATATGAATGCAGCAATAGTTGGGTTTGTGTTTTTGATTGACAATGATAGCTTCTATGTGCCAGTTGGGCATGACTATATTGATGCACCAAAGCAGTTAGATTTTGAAACTGTTTTGAATACAATTAAACCTATCTTAGAGGGTGACAAGATTGCTAAGTTGGGGCATAATTTAAAGTACGATTCTCATGTTTTAGCAAACTACGGGGTAACACTTAACGCAATAAGCGACGATACAATGGTAAAGTCGTATTGCTTGAATTCAGTTGCCTCAAGGCACAATATGGATGACCTTAGTGAGCATTATCTTAATCATAAAACCATTCATTTTGTTGATGTTGCAGGTAAAGGGAAAAAACAAATTTCTTTTAATCAGGTAAGCATAGAGCAGGCCCTACCTTACGCATGTGAAGACGTTATTATTACTTTCGAGTTAAATAAAGTACTGAATGAAAATATTGCTCAGTATCCTAAATTAGTAAAGCTTTATAATAATATAGAGCTACCCTTGATTAATATATTAGTACAGATGGAGCGTAATGGAGTCAAGATTGATTCTGATTCATTGCATATTCAGCAAAGAGACATTCTTGTACAAATGGAAGGCATACAGAGTCAATCTTATCAGCTAGCTGGAGATGCTTTCAATCTCGATTCACCAAAGCAAATTCAACAAATACTTTTTAGTGAGGAGGGGTTAGGACTAAGGGCGATAAAGAAGACACCCAAGGGCCAACCATCAACTAATGAGGAGGCGCTAAAACTGCTTGACCATCCTCTCGTTGATCTTATTCTAAGTTACCGAACATTGACTAAGCTAAACTCAACATACCTAGAGGCATTGCCAAAGCAGGTTGACCATAAGACTGCAAGGCTTCACACATCTTATCATCAAGCGGTAACTACAACTGGCAGGTTATCATCATCAAACCCAAATTTGCAAAACATCCCTATACGCTCAGAGCTTGGTTCTCGTATCAGGGGCGCATTCATTGCTGACAAGGGTAACTCAATAGTGGCCGCTGACTACTCACAAATAGAACTAAGAATTATGGCGCATATTTCTAATGATGAACACTTGTCAGCAGCATTCAGAGACAACAAAGATGTGCACACAGATACCGCCTCAATGATGTTTCATATTCCTATAGATGAGGTAACTAGGGATCACAGGAGGAACGCAAAAGCAATCAACTTTGGATTGATATATGGAATGAGTGCCTTTGGTTTAGCAAAACAGATAAACGTATCAAGGACTGAGGCAAAGCAATATATAGATTCTTATTTCGAAAACTATACCGGCGTTTTAGACTACATGAACAACATAAAAGAGTCAGCAAGATTGCAAGGCTATGTTGAGACGGTTATGGGAAGGAGACTATACCTTCCACAGATTAATGCGAAAAACAAAATGCTTCAGCAGCACGCACTAAGAACAGCAATAAATGCACCTATGCAGGGATCATCAGCAGATATTATAAAAAAAGCCATGCTTGATGTTCATCAATGGATAGGAGAAGACAACAAAGACATTAAGATGATTATGCAAGTTCATGACGAGTTAGTATTTGAGGTCAATTCATCAAAGGCAGATGTGTTTGCTAATAAAATACAAGAATTAATGCAGAGCACATATAAGCTAGATATTCCATTGGTGGTTGATATTGGTGTTGGTGACTCATGGCAACAAGCACATTAGAGGAATATATAATAACCCGAACATGAAAGAAAAATTACAATCACTAATAAAAAATAGCCTCAATTCACTCGTCGATGAAGGTGTACTAGTAGAAGTTCCGAAATCAATTCGAATTGACCACTCTAAAGACAAGACTCAGGGAGACTTCGCCTCTAATATTGCTTTAGTTTTATCAAAACAAGCCAACTGTACTCCTAAGTATTTAGCAAAACAAATCATAGCTAATTTGTCAGACTCACCCGAAATAGAGAGGACAGAGATTGCTGGCCCAGGGTTCATTAATTTCTTTATGTCCCAAGAAACAAACACATCTGTTATTGAACATATCATTACTGAAGGTAAAAAATATGGCTCATCTGATGTTGGTAAAGGGAAAAGAATTTTGCTAGAGTTTGTGTCTGCAAATCCTACCGGTCCGCTCCATGTAGGGCACGGAAGGGGTGCTGCATATGGAGCCACAATATCCAATCTTTTGCGTGCAGTAGGGTTCGATGTTAGTAATGAGTACTACGTTAACGATGCGGGCAGGCAGATGGATATTCTAGCTACTAGTGTGTATTTACGCTATATAGAAACAGACAGCTTCCCAGATAACGGCTATAAGGGAGACTATATTAACACTATTGCCGATCAAATTAATGGCATTGCAAAGGTAGACATTTTATCTGGAGCCAGTGCAGATGAAAAGGATGGAGGGGACAAAGAGAGGCACATTGATGACTTAATTTCGAACTGCAAAAAGGCCTTAAATGGGGACTATAAGGTAGTATTTGATATTGCAATTAATAGCATACTTGGAGGTATCAAAGATGATCTAGCTGAGTTTGGTGTTGATTATCATAAATGGTTTTGTGAGCAGTCACTAATAGATAGCGGACTATCAAAAGACACTGTCAGCGCCCTCAAAGATTCAGGATACATATATGAAAAAGATGGCGCACTATGGTTCAAGACTACAGACTTTGGCGATGAAAAAGATCGCGTAGTTGTAAGAGAAAACGGTATTCACACCTATTTTGCATCTGATATAGCTTATCACCTCGAGAAGCTTGATAGGGGCTACGACAAGATTATCAATATTTGGGGTGCTGATCATCATGGATATATAGCTAGAGTTAAAGCTTCAATAAAGGCTCTAGGGCATGACCCAAACAAGTTAGAGGTCTTGTTAGTGCAATTTGCTAACCTTTATAGAAATGGCGAAAAGGTTTCAATGTCAACACGTAGCGGTTCGTTTGTAACCTTAAGGGAGTTATGTGAAGAGGTTGGTATAGATGCAGCAAGGTTCTTTTATGTGTTACGTAAGTCTGAGCAACACATGGATTTCGATTTAGATTTGGCTAAATCTAAAACTAATGAGAATCCAGTTTTTTATATCCAGTATGCACACGCCAGAATTTGCTCTGTAATAAAGCAATCCAGTAATAAGTACAGCGATTCATCTTCATTTAATTTGTCGTTATTAGATAATGAGTCTGAGGTCTCATTAATGAAATTACTCAACAGATATAAAGGGGTACTGCAGTCTTCTGCTGTTAATTATGAGCCCCATGTGTTAGCTTATTATTTACGAGAATTAGCTGGCAGCTTTCATAGTTACTACAATAGTACTGAGTTTTTGGTAGACGATAAAACCATTAGAGGATCAAGACTATTACTTATAAAGGCTGTGAAGCAAGTACTATCAAATGGTTTGAACTTGTTAGGTGTTGGTGCACCTGAGTCAATGTGAATGATAGAGCACAGAGAGAGTTAGCGTTAAACGAAATTGAATCCTACATTGTTCAGGCACCAGCAGGATCTGGAAAAACTGAGTTATTAACTCAGCGCTATTTAAAGTTATTATCCATCTCAAATAACCCAGAAAATGTCATAGCTATGACATTTACAAAGAAGGCAGTTAACGAACTCACACACAGAGTTATAGATTCATTAAAGTTAACAAAAAATCCAAGACCAACTGAAACTCACAAGCAAACCACATTTGACCTAGCCTGCGCAGTTATGGAACGATCTGTGTTAAAGAATTGGCAACTACTAGAAATGCCACAGCGCCTTAAGATATCTACCATAGACGGACTCTCAAATCTGATTACAAATAGATATCCAACAAAAGACCATATAGTCCCCAAACGAATTATGGAGCGAACATGGGAAAGAGATAGGGCATACAAAAAAGCCGCCGAGCAGACACTTTTAGCAATTAATGATATTGAATATCAAGACACAGTTGGTTCTGTGTTGTTGCATTTAGATAACAATGTTGAGAGTTTTTATCGATTATTGATGCAAATGTTATCTAAGCGCGATCAGTGGTTGTCACGCCTATATAAAGACGATACTCTAGACCCAGTTATACTAAAGGATAGCGCAACTAGAATTATCGTACAGCACTTAACTACCCTAGAGAGAGAAGCTAAACAGCACCTAAAAAAAAGTTTTTTTGATTCGATTAGCATAAATTCAGTTAAAGAGTATTCCCAAATAACAACTATACCCGGGTCATCATTAAATGATTTAGCGGACTGGAAAAGTATATGTTCCCTATGCCTAACTAGCAAATTTGAGTGGAGAAAGACTGTTAATGTGAAAAACGGATTTCCTAAAGAGTTCAAGGAGCACAAAGATAAATTTATCTCAATACTTGAGGAACTTAGTTCTAATGAATTATTGAAAGATTTACTTCACGAGGTGTTTTTGTTGCCAGACAATGAGCTTCCAGAATCACAGGCAGTAATATTAAGCGATATATCTCAAGTATTAAGGCTTTGCGTTGCACAACTAAAGATTATATTTGATAGCGAGCAGGCTTGTGACTATATAGAGGTGGCATTACAGGCAGACAATGCTTTAGATGGCAATGAAAGCATAAGTGATATAGCATTATTTTTAGACTACAAGGTCAGCCATATTCTTATCGATGAATTTCAAGACACATCATCTTCCCAGTTCTGTTTGATTGAAAAGTTAATCCAAAACTGGCAACAAAATTCTGGCAAAACGTTATTCTTGGTTGGCGACCCAATGCAATCTATTTACAGGTTTAGAGAATCTCAGGTAGGACTATTTCTGCAGGTAAAGGAGCACGGTATTGCTGACATTAAGCCTATATTTTTACAGTTAAATACCAATTTTCGATCATCTAAGAGCATTGTCGAGGGTAACAATGAAATTTTTTCTAAAATATTTCCTAAATTTGAAAATATTTACAACGGAGCGATAAGTTATTCGTATTCTGACTCTAAATCAAATATTATCAATAAAAATTCCATTGAGATTCATCCATTCAGTGCGAATCAGCAACACTTAGAGTCACAAAAAGTTGTTGAAATTATAAAAAATGCAATTAATTTAAATAAGTCAAATATAGTTGCAGTTTTAGTGAGAAACCGTTCACATTTGGCTGAGATTGTGCCAGCACTGAAAAGCCAAGATATAGACTTCGAGGCATTAAAAACAACCCCATTTAGAGACCACTTGTTTACCCGGGATTTAATGTCTATTACAAGGTCATTACTTCATTTGGGTGACAAATTGGCATGGCTGAGCATTCTAAGAGCTCCATGGTGCGGACTGCTACTTGAAGATTTGCTTATTCTTTCTTCTAACGAAGAGAGAGTAATTATTGAGCAACTTAATGATGTAGAAATTTTACATAAATTAACCAATGATGGTCAGTCTAGAGCTAGCCATATAGCGAGCATTATGAATAGTGTCTTATCCAATAAGGGTAGGTTTAATTTTGTAGAATTGCTAGCATATGCGATAGATAAATTGATTCCTAAGAACTCTTTGAATCAGCAAGAGTTAATGATAAAAGAGCATTATCTGCAAATTATTAATGACTGTGAAATGCAGCAATCACTAAACATTGAGACTATAAAATCAATGCTACAAGATTTGTATGCTCCAAGCACTAGCGCTAATGTAAAGTTAATGACCATACACCAGGCAAAGGGCTTGGAATTTGACACTGTCATCATTCCTGGTCTTGGTAAACGAACACAGAGCGATAAGGCGCCATTAATACACGTAAAGGAGTTTGCAGATAACTCACTACTATTAGCCCCAATAAAATCCTACACTGAAGTAAACGACAGTAAAACTTATTGTTACTTAAAACATATTGATTCACAGCAAGGTAATTTTGAAATAATGCGCTTACTGTATGTTGCTATGACTAGAGCTAAGAGCAACATACATTTGTTGGGTTGTGCAAGCAAAAATAATAATTCTAGTTCAAAAACGTTCCTACATTTATTGATGCCCTTTTATCGAAGCAAATTTGATGAGCTAGACATGTCAGTAGGAGATACTGATTTTAAGGAGCAAAAAAATCCAAAGCTATTGCGCTACTCTAATCTAAGCGATTTTGATGAGTTAATTTATGATAACCATGAGCATATAGACTATCAACTAAGATTAGATAATTTATATAAAAGCCTTCTAGGAACATTAATACACC
>Ga0207990_1000508_pt1 | contig 22536 bp, 8 predicted proteins | sample ETNtaG_8_FD_185780 | JGI IMG/M metagenome (GOLD analysis project Ga0207990, IMG submission 185780) | Marine microbial and viral communities from oxygen minimum zone, Eastern Pacific Ocean - ETNP201406SV75 (SPAdes) (version 2) | ecosystem: Environmental > Aquatic > Marine > Oceanic ...
GGACTTCAATCACGTCTTGTTTCTCAATCTGTTTGATGCTGTGATTGTAGGTGCGGATGGGGTGATACTATTTTCAGAAAATGCCGGAGAGGACGAGGCAGTTGGATTTTTCATAATCGACTACGGCGACTTCGGGCAGTTCGTTGACTACTCAAAGGAAATGCTGATTGATGGGCTACACGCGACAATCAGAATTGTTCTATTCGGCATGGTCCTCGGTTTCTTCCTCGGTATCATACTCTCAATGATGAAGACCGCCCCTACTACTCTGAAGAATGTTGCACAACTAGATCGATTCTCTATAATTAGAATGATTCTAATCCCATTTTGTATCATTGAAACTACCATTCCTTTCATTCAATTAAATAAAAAATCATGGTCTGCAACGAGAATTTCTGAGAGATTACGCATTCTATCCTCCACCAATACTAAGCCACTCAACACCCTAGTCCTGAGGGCATTTGGATTGGGCATTCTATACTACGGAATTATGCTGATTTACACTTTAATCCCCATAGTCAGGGGCCTCAATCTAGACGGTTGGGAGTACGTCTATACACCTATTGGACTCATATCTCCGGATGGCATCAATGGAGTGCTATACTTCGGGAATTTTCTCCGAGCCCTCCTTGGTATCGCGCTGATCCTGTTGGGTCTGCTGTTCCTGACCACAAGGAAATTCTTCCTCAAGAGAGAGGTGATCCTGCCATTCCGTGGCATCACAGTGAAGTGGAATTTCTGGGATGTGCGGCCGATGAATGCTGTCGCGACCGTATACACCGACCTCTTCCGCAATACTCCTCTACTCGTCCAGTTCTTGTTCATCCACTTCGGAGTGCAATTTGGTAAGATACTAGGAGATCCAGGCGCGGCGATGCTCGAGGGAGAAACGAATTTCGCCCTAGTATACATCAGAGACATGATCCTAGCTGACAGGGCATGTGTTAGCTCCATCTTCGCTCTCGGACTGAATTCTGGGGCCTATCAGTGCGAGACAATACGTGGTGCTATCGCGGCGATTCCCTCTGGGCAGATGGAGGCAGGCAGGAGCATCGGACTGAACTATATGCAAACGATGGGGCTGGTCATCATGCCCCAGGCGATTAGAATCTGCATACCACCAATGGGTAACGAAATGGTCAACCTCGTGCTCAACTCTTCGCTCGCAATGGTAGTTGGCTATTCTGAGCTAACTCGAAAAGGCAGACTGATTAATGCCGTTACCTTCCAGATTTTCTGGGCTTACGGCATGGTGCTAGTGTCCTACTTCGTGGTTACTTGGACGCTGGCTCTGCTCCTGAGGCGTCTCGAGACCAAGTCGAGGATTCCGGGACTTGGAATTTCAGGGGGTACATGAATGCTGGATAATGTGTTGAGTGTTACTGACATGCACAAGATCTACCCAGGAGGGGTCCATGCCGTCCGCGGCATCTCGTTCGAGGTGAACGAAGGTGAGTCGGTGGCGATCATAGGCTCATCAGGAAGCGGTAAGTCGACTGTGCTGCGATGCATCAACCGACTTATCGAGCCCACTGAAGGAGTCGTGCGGCTGCGCGGCGAGCACATCAACACCCCCGGGGCCGATATCAACGATGTCAGATCGAGGATTGGGATGGTTTTCCAGTCATTCGAGTTGTTTGCACACCTGAAGGTCATTGACAACGTGACACTAGGCCTGAGACATGTCAGAAAGATGAGTAAGGACGAGGCCCGAGAAATAGCAATGTCTGCTCTTGAGCGTGTTGATCTTCTTGACCGAGTCGATGCGTACCCTGGAAATCTCTCTGGCGGACAGAAGCAAAGGGTAGCCATCGCTCGGGCTCTCGCGATGCGTCCCGAGGTTATGCTGTTCGACGAACCGACCAGCGCCTTAGACCCCGAACTAATAGGCTCGGTTCTGGCCACCATTAGAGGACTGGCTGACGAGGGCATGACTATGGTCATCGTAACTCACGAAATCAGTTTCGCAAGAGACGTTGCTGACCGTATCATATACCTAGACGAGGGGATTGTGGCCGAGGAGGGGCCCTCCTCAATCATAGAGAACCCCCAGACTGAACGGCTCAAGAAGTTCCTGTCCTCGATACATGAAGATGAAGTGCCCAAATAAATTCACGAAGAGTTGGTGGATAACGACACGGATTATGGATACGTTCCTGATGGTAAGGGAGACGGGCCGCGTGTCCGTTGAGAAATTTCCTAGACCATTCCCTGGGCCTGCATGGCCTCGGCGACCTTGAGGAAACCGGCGATGTTTGCACCGGCGACGTAGTTGCCGGGCATGCCGTACTTCTCAGCGGTCTCGAAGGCGTTCTTGTGGATGTTGATCATGATGCCCTCAAGCTTCTGGTCCACCTCTTCGCGGGTCCAGCTCATCCGCAGGCTGTTCTGACTCATCTCAAGTCCGGAGGTTGCCACTCCTCCGGCATTCGATGCCTTACCTGGAGCGAATAGCACCCCATTGACCTGGAAGCACTCAACAGCTTCTGGTGTGCATGGCATGTTGGCACCCTCGGCGACTGCAATGACTTTGTTGTTGACTAGCATCTGTGCCTCCTCGCCATTAATCTCGTTTTGAGTCGCGCACGGCAGTGCGATGTCGACATTGGTATCCCAGAGTCCATTCAAATTGGGCTCCGGCTTGGAGGCAGTGTACTCAACTCCATCGAATTGGTCAGCGTACTCGCTCATTCGACCGCGGCGATTGTTCTTGAGATCCATAATCCATGTTAGCTTCTCTCTGTCGATTCCTGCCGAGTCGTAGATGAATCCGCTGCTGTCGGACATCGTTACCGGCTTACCACCGAGATCGAGAACCTTCTCGCATGCGAACTGGGCGACGTTTCCGGAGCCGCTGATGGCGACCGTGGCACCCTCGAAACTCTTGCCCTTGGTGGCGAGCATCTCTCGAGCGAAGTAGACCAATCCGTAGCCGGTCGCCTCGGGACGAATTCGAGATCCGCCATATGAACGTCCCTTTCCAGTCAGTACTCCTGTGAACTCGTTGGCGAGCTTCTTGTACATCCCGAACAGGTAGCCAATCTCTCGGCCACCCACGCCAATGTCACCAGCGGGTACGTCGAGATCTGCGCCGATGTGACGCCACAGTTCCATCATGAAGGATTGGCAGAAGCGCATGACCTCGGCATCTGATTTGCCCTTAGGATCGAAGTCGGAGCCACCCTTGCCGCCGCCCATAGGAAGGCCCGTCAGACTGTTCTTGAAGAGCTGCTCAAAGGCGAGGAACTTCAAGATGGACTGATTCACGCTAGGGTGGAATCTGAGACCACCCTTGTAGGGGCCAATAGCACTGTTGAACTGGATTCGGAATCCACGGTTGATGTGGAGATTTCCATCGTCGTCGTACCAAGGCACCCGAAACTGGATTATCCTCTCAGCCTCGACGATGGCCTCGACCACTGTGAGATATTCTGGATTGGCCTGTATCACAGGCACCAGGCTGTCTAGGACCTCTTCCACCGCCTGATGGAACTCAGGTTGGTTCGGGTCTCTCGCTATCACGCTATCATACACTGTTTTCATTGTACTATCCATTGGCTCACCAAGGGGATTGAACGATTCCTATTTGAGGGACCGGGCGCTTGCGCGACCGAGGGGGGGCTTTTGAATAATATCCTAACTGGATATGTGTTCCATACAGCCCCTTAGGGGCCGATAAACCTCATGAGAACAGATGCCTTTCGGCCAACTGCGCCACATCCGACAGATGTCCTGGTAGAGTAATCACATAGACTGCTGCCTGACTCACTTGTCGGTTCCTCAGAGCCTCGGCAATCGGGGTATGTTCGCGGAACCACCGCGTGCGTCCGTCATCTCCTATGATCCTGACATCGACTTGGGACATTCGGGGTTCGGCGAGGAGTAGTTTGACGTTTGGCACGTCGATGGCGACGTATCCAGGTAGCAGACCGGCTCGGTGTGCCAGATCATCCTCAAACTGCCTGCGTGAATCCGGGTTCGTGGCAATCTCGAGCAGTCGTTCGACCTGTTGAGGAGTGAGTTCCTCTCTACGGCGACTGCAGCATACCTTCAGCAGCTGTCTGTACTTCAGCCTGCGAATCATGTCCTGAGCGTAATCGCCAGCACCTCCGAGGACCTCCCATATCTCTGCGTCGACCCGGCGTTGCAGGTCCAGAGATTCTGGCATCTGATCTGAGCTACGCTCTACCGCTCTGGAGAGCATGACCTCAGTCACCCTAGTGACTCTATGGAAGTAAACTGCACTGTACATTAGCGCCCTTGCCATCATCATGCCCTCGAGCGCTGGCAGACCACCTTCCTCCACGGCGATGTCGCCGCCGTGCCTCTCTAGACACATGATTAGGCGACGGTAGTCCACGATTCCGTGGGTGACACCTGTGAAATGTGAATCGCGGAGCAGGTAGTCCAGTTGGTCGCAGTCCACGGGCCCGTGTACCAAATGGGCTAGGGTCAGATCCTTGTCAACGAAGTCTTCGCGGCCCTCGGTCCATGCTGTCAGCGAGCGTTCAGTACCTCCCGCGCCCGGACCCCGAATTAGACCTGCAACCTCCTTCGGATCTAGATCGTGCCTCTCGAGTATGTCCGGCACCCTCTGACGTTCTAGAACTGATGACTGCTCACCGTCGCGCAGAACATCGTACTCGCCGAGAATTATCCCTTCAGTGATTGACATGTGGTCCATCCCGCCGCGCTCATGCAGGATATGCTCGAGCGTGTGCGAGTAGGGGCCGTGACCCACATCATGGAGCATCGCTGCTGCTTGGACTGTATTGGTCTCGTGCTCATCCAAGTCCAGTGATTCGGCCATCATTCCAGCGATGTGAGACACTCCGAGGGAATGCTCGAACCTAGTGTGATGAGCTCCGGGAAATACCAGATGAGCCAACCCTAGCTGCTTGATGTGACTGAGTTTATTCATCTCCGGAGTGCCAAGCAGTTCTCTTCGGACACCGTCCAGTCTGAACTGACCGTGAATAGCATCGTTGATGACCTTCATGTCCGACCCTGCGGGGCTTCGACGGGACACTTAGCCTTGAAACGCACTATTGCCGGGACAGGGGGCGACGATGATACTCGCTACATTTGAGAGCCGATTCGCAATCGTTGCATTTCATTTGTCTTTCAATTGCAATACAGTTAAGTGCCCCCCAGGGTCTGCAGGACTCAGGAGGAACCCGAAGTGGCAGGTGTCAGTCCAATGGTCTCGCTGAGAATTCCAGAGGACCACTTGCTAGAGATTGACCAACGAGTGGGCCTCGACGGCATGCGAAATCGCTCAGACGTGATTCGAAATGCTGTCCGCAGGTACCTCGCTTCGCCTCTGCCCTCGATGGGAGAAAGAGTCGAGGTTGACCTTGGTCCCGATCTGACTGTGAGGATGCGGGACTTCTGCAAACTGCGAGGCGAGTCCGTCGCTGCGGTGCTGCGGCAGGCAGCCCGCGAGCATATCGCCAAGGGAACTCTAGAGGGTGCTACGGTAGACCAAGTTCTCTCCATGCGCATGGACGAGTTACGTGCGCGATTCGATGATGATTCGAACGCTCTATGAGGTGAGAGATTGAGCGATGATGGGATGCACGAGAAAAACGCGGGGGGGCGTCGTCGACGCCCCCTCGCCCAACCTGTGCTATGCGGCCTAGAAGGGCTGCGGGCTCGGGCTAGACTCTCTGATGCAGTCGGCTATGAGGCCCGTGATGTCCCGAGGGGCTCCAGAGGGAAGTCTCACAAGACCGATCGGGAGCATCTTCTTTGAGATTCAACACACACCGTCTCGCACATCTCGTGCGGGACACCCCTCAGTGTGACAATCTGAACTTTGATGCATGATGCTCTCATCCGGGGTCATGGGCGAGGGGATCTTCGACTGGAGTCGGTTCGAGAGGTTGACGCCGTTCAGAGTCAGAGACGTGCTTCTTGTGGCCAGTCACTTTGACCACTATCTGCTAGAGGAATCGGGGTACTTAGCGGAGATAATGCAGGAGGAGTACTCCGACCTGAACCTCTCTCAGGCACCCCGCATCATCCACAGTCCCGATGCACGTGACGCCCTCGAACTGCTAAGTGCACGTGAGTTCGACCTTGTCATCACTATGGCGAGGGTGGGCGAGATGGATGTCAAGGCCTTTGGAACTGAGGCGAAGCGTGTAATCGAGGGTCTTCCTGTGGTCATGTTGAGCCACAACACGCGTGAATTGGCAACTCTCAGTGCAGGTGACGGAATCGATCGCATATTCGTGTGGACGGGCGATAGCAGGATACTGTTGTCAATCTGTAAGCTGATCGAGGACGAACGTAATGTCGAAAATGATGTGCGAGACGGCGATGTCCAAGTCATCCTGCTGGTTGAGGACAGTCGCAGATTCTACTCCGCTTATCTCCCTCTGCTCTACACTCAGCTAGTGAAACAGACGACGCGGCTTATGGGGGAGGGAGGGAATCTGCACGAGAAGTTGCTGAGGTTGAGGGCCAGAGCCAAGATTCTACTGGCATCGGACATGAACTCTGCCAAGTCCTTAATCGGCAGATATCACAACAACATCATTGGAATCTTCACTGACGGTAAGTTCCCAAACCAAGGTGGGCAGAGGGACACAGCTGGTCTAGAGTTAGTGCGCTACGCCCAGGAGGGGCATCGCTACATGCCGATACTGTTCCAATCGAAGAATCTTGAACTAAAGGAGGATGCTGAGTCACTGGGTGTTCGCTTCCTCCACAAGGAGGACACACAGTTGTACCGGAGGATAGAGGAGTTCATGGTCGACGAGATGAACTTCGGTGACTTCGTCTTCAGGATGCCTGATGGGAGCGAGGTCACTAGGGCTTCAAATCTTGAGGAATTCATACACGGGTTGGAGAACGCGCCCATCGAGTCGGTAGAGTACCATGCTGGGAGGAACCAGTTCTCACACTGGCTGAGGACGCGTTCGGAGTTCTACCTCGCGGCGGAGATGAGGCCGAAGAAGATCGATGACTTCGATAACCCCGAGGGAGTCAGGAAATATCTCGCCGATTCTGTCAGGAATCACATCATCCAGATTCGGATGCGCACTATCGGGGACTACGACGCGAGTCGAACGGGGGCAGGATTTCAGAGGATTGGTAGAGGGAGCCTAGGTGGCAAAGGCAGGGGCTTGGCCTTCTTCTTCACGCGGATGCTTGACCTAGGATTGAGTGGCACCTTCCCCGATGTTGAGTTCGTAGTCCCTAGAACAGTGGTAATTGGCACAGACGTCTTCGAGGAGTTCGTCGATGACAATGAACTCGGTAAGTTCGCCCACGAGGACCACAGCAACGAGGAAGTCAATCAGGCATTCCTCAAAGCCGAATTCACAGACGATATAGTCAGAGAGATCTCGGTGATGCTGCAACAGACCAAGTGGCCCCTAGCCATCCGTTCATCTAGCCTTCTTGAAGACTCCAGCCATCAGCCCTTCGCGGGAGTCTACGCGACCTACATGCTGGCTAATGACCACCCGGATTTAGATGTCAGGCTCAGGAGGCTGCTTGAGGCGATTAAGCTCGTCTATGCGTCTACTTACTACCGCGGGGCCAAGGCGTACGTTGCTGCCACGCCCAGCACCATCGAGGACGAGCGCATGGCGGTGGTCATCCAAGATCTGGTTGGCGACGAGGTCAACGGGCGCTTCTACCCAATGATATCCGGGGCTGCTAGGAGTCGTAATCACTACCCGGTTGAACCTCTGGTCGCCGAAGACGGCATTGCAGCCATCTGCATCGGCTTGGGTCGTCAGGTTTCGGCCGGAGGAAAGTGCCTGAGATACAGCCCTGGACAACCTCAGAGAATACACCAGTTCCACAGTAATCAAGCGATTCTGGACACCTCGCAGCGCAGTTTCTTCGCTATTCCTATGGAACAAGATGACGGGGCGGTTCATCCTACCGAGGAAGGCAACCTGCTGAACCTCGGTCTGGCCGAGGCCGAGGAAGACGGTTGCCTTACGCTGGTAGGTTCTACCTACGTGGTCTCGGACGATCGCATCGTCGATTCCGTGGCAATCGATGGCGGGCCGAGGGTAGTGACCTTCGCCCCGGTTCTCAAACACGGACGGTTTCCTCTGTCGGAGATTCTCAGCCACGTGCTCAACACCTGCCAAAACTACATCGGATCGCCCGTCGAGCTGGAGTTTGCGATGTCAATCGACCAGGACTCTGGAACTCAGAGATTCGCCATTCTGCAGGTCAGGCCAATGATGGAGGAGTCCGTGGACATCGATATCGATTTGGCAGAGATTGATCGCTCCAAGGCGATGTGCATCTGTAGCCAGTCTTTGGGCAACGGAGTCATTGAGGGAATCAAGGACGTCGTGTACGTCCACCCAGAGAGGCTGGACAGGATGCGTACGATGGACCTGACGGCCAAAATAGAGGCCATAGACGCCGCCCTCAGGGCTGAAAAACGACCCTATGTGCTGATTGGCCCGGGCAGATGGGGGTCTTCGGACCCGTCACTGGGCATCCCGGTACAGTGGGACCAGATAATGGGCTCTAGGACGATTGTCGAAGTACCGATGACAGACATCCACGTCGAGCCTTCACAGGGGACTCATTTCTTCCAGAACATCATCACCTTCAACATCGGTTACCTAACGATAGGTGCCGATGACTTCGTCGACTGGGAGTGGCTGGACTCCCTCGAAGCGTCGGCCGAATTCGGAGCTCTCCGTCATGTCAGTCTCGATGAACCGATGAAGGTGATTCTAGACAGCCGCGATTCCGAGGCCATCATAACCAAGTGATGGCCAATCTTCTTGGTCGGTCTATTGTCAGGACTGCTTCCATGAAGACGGGTTCGTCAGCCGGTGCAGGGAGATTCGTCGCCCATGAGTCTCTCAGAGACGCGCAGGACGAGATGATTAGTGACGGCATTGCCTCTCTTGGGGCCGGCGGTTTCCTACTGGCCGCCGCGCCCACTGGGATAGGTAAGACCGCAGCGGCTCTGGCAGCAGCCATCGAGGTCGCGAGGAGTTCGGCCGACCCTCCAGTGGTGATGTTTCTGACAGGCCGTCAGTCGCAGCACAAGATAGTGGTAGATACCGTTCGCAAGATTAACGAGAGGCTTGAGCCTGACGTTGCGAAGGTCAGGCTCGTAGATCTGATAGGTCAGCAGGGGATGTGCATCAACGAAATTCGACACGAGCACCGGGCGCTGTTCTCTAGGTTGTGTGCAGAGAAGCGTGGCACGCGCACCTGCAGGCCGTGGCTAGCTGATGCTGAACTAATCCGCCCCCGAATACTTCGTGACCCCTTGCACGTCGACGAGTTAGTCTCGATGTGCAAAGGGCGTGATGAGGAATTACCTCACGGCATCTGTCCTTGGAAGGCAGCGAGGGAGTCAGTTTCGTCTGCCGATGTCGTGGTCTGCGACTACAACCACGTCTTCGTAGAGGCTGTTAGGGACTCGTCCCTAACAGCGATGGGCATAGGACTGGAGAACACGCTGCTGGTGGTGGACGAGGCGCACAATCTCCCTGATAGGATTCGCAGGGGATTCGAACGCAGAATCACGATGAAGGTGATCAGAGATGCGATTTACGAAATTGAAGAGCATACTGAACGGACGGAGGCCGAAGGTACATCGCTTGCTGGGGCTGAGGCTGATTCTAACAATGCAGAATTGGATCGTCTCAGAAGATCGAAGGCGATAATGCGCAGGCTGAGGAATGAGTTGCCGAAGTGGTTCGCCGAGATAGACGGTGGCTTAGTCTCAAGCAGGACTGATGACCAGAGGGTCTCGATGACGGACTTCCTAGGTCGAGTCTCGGAGATACTGGCCGAAGGCATCGAACGAGCCGTTGGGCTAGATGCACTAGTCAGGATGCTGCAGTCAATAAAAGTGGACATAGACGAGGAAGACGAAGAGATTGAGGAAGAGACGGCCTGCATGAGGCTGGCCATCCTGCTGCAAACCTGCGTGCAGAACCATGACAGCCCTGCTTTCGCACTTGTCCACGACAAGCTAGGGGATGAAGAACACAGGCTGACCACTCATCTGCTGGACCCCGGAGTGGTCAGTGGAGGTCTTCTTGACGAGTGTCGAGGCGCTGTCATGATGTCCGGGACCCTGTTCCCCCCTCAGATGTACTACGACCTGCTCAAAGTTCCTGAAGGCAGAGTCTCGATAGTCAAGGAGTACACCTCCCACTTCCTCACTGAAAGAAGGCCAGTCCTGATTGCGAAGGACGTCACCAGCCGGTACGCTGAGCGGGGCGAAGAGAACACCGCTAGGATTCGTGAGCACATCCACTCCGTCCTGCGAGAGACACCGGGGCACGTCGCCGTATTCGCCCCGAGCTACGCCATGCTCGAGCAGATAGTGTTAGAGGACGATGATTGGATAGTGCGGAGTCGCCAAATATTGGAAGAGCGTTCGGGGTCCTCGAAGGAGGAGATGGACAGAATGGTCGACAAGTTGCACCAATTAAGGCGTTCAAAGACTCCTGCTCTGCTCGCCGGAGTTCTGGGAGGTAAGCTCGCGGAAGGTGTGGACTATCCGGATAATATTCTCGACGCAGTGGTCTGCATCGGCCTGCCGCTGCCCCCACCGAGCGCCCGGCAGGATGCTCTGAAGGACTACTATGAGGATTCCTATGGTAGTGCACGGGCGTGGAGGTATGCCAGTTCCCAGCCTGCTGTCAACAGACTAATGCAAGCCCTTGGCAGACCAATCAGGAAAGCAGCCGACCGCGCGTTGGTAGTAATGCTCGAGAAGCGATTGATGCAACGTGGATTCAAGATCTGCATGCCAGATGGCGTCCATGTCGTCGAATCGGTTGATTCGAATCGAACTGCGAGACATACTAAGCGCTTCTTCAAGAAATATCCCAACCCGGCTAGGCACTCTGAATGAGCAATGGGTTCATCCGAGTGCGTCCTCTCGTAATGATTCAACATGCAGTGGTCGAGGGTACAGATAGAGATGCTCGGCCCCAGCGGGCACGCCCCGGGCCCGCTTGGTATCACGACCTCAGGGCTTGATGTCGGGGCTGAGCAGATGCACGAGGAGTTTCTCGCTGATCTACCCCATCTAGATGAAGTTCGCAGTGGACATGCCAGAGTTGTCTCCGACGTCTCTGAGCCAATCGCGACGGCCAAGTCCCTAGCTAGGGATATTCAGTCGCTCGATGAGATGCTGGCAGAACTAGGCGGCTCTTTAAGCGCTGACAGAATCAGCATCCCCTTGCCTTCAGTCATTCCCGACAACCTGGTAGTAGAGAGACTTGCAAGCGAACAGGGGGAATTAGTACGGCTCATCGCACCGGAGCGTTTCGGCGGAATCATGAGACAGTTCATCCTGCCTGAGAACAGGATCCTAACTAGGGCCGTTTGGTCAGAAGGCGAGTTGAACTTGGAAATCATCTGATTCCATCATCGACGATGTATGAGTCACGCTCCGGGACCTCTTGCAACTCATCTATCTCCTGCAGTACAGTGGACAGCGCCATCTGCGCGTTCTGCCGATGTGGCTCCCCTAGAACGTGGCTGGAGTACCTAGCCTCTTCGAAAATCCTGTCCAGTGCGACCAGAGCCTGCTCACTGAGGGGCAGGGCGTTACGAATCGCCAGTTCGAACTCGCGGACAGTCTCGAAGTCCCTGCGCAGGAACCCCCTGCGCATCAGTATCTGACACAGACTCTCGTAGCAATTGAAGATGGCTTCTCTGACCTCGTCGCCAGCAGCTAAGAGCTCTGCAGTGTAACTGAACACCCCAGCGAGTTCGTCGATGGCGGCCTGCTTGCGCCTGCGCATCAGCATTGCCGCTCCGGCTACTAAAGCGAGTGCGATGAGTACGGCAACGAGAATGGTCGAGAAACCAAACGACTCACCAGTCTGCTGTTCATATTCTACATCAAGTCCGTCGCGGAAAATAGGCGGCCAGGTCTTGTTGATTGGATCGACGAAGTCAGAGTCAGTAGTAAAGCACACCCGCAGCTCGCCCCAGAAAGTCTGGTTGTAGAATGAGGGGAGTCCTGTGTACGCCTCAAACTGATACAAGAACAGGCCGTTCTGGTCAGTGAATCCGACCCTAGTGAAGTGTGATGTCTCCCTGTGGTCGCAGGTGCCGTTGACGAGATAAGCCGACAGTGAGAAGTCAGGCACCACCTGTCCGGTGTCAAGCGCTGTGACGTTTATTGATCCGGACAGTAGCCTCTGATTCTTGGCAACATACAGGGAATCTGGATTGAAGTCGTAGGCCACGGAAATCAAGATTATCACCTCGACTTCAAGAGAGTCGCCATTGAGGTACCTAGAGCTGTCGGGCTCAATCTTGATGGTCAGAGTCAATGATCCTGGGGGCATGGTTTGAATGGCATTCGTAGCGAGATTGAAGTGCTCGGTCCCGTCATCTTCCCAAGGACTACCTGACAGCGGTAGCAAGAGATTCTCCCAATTCAACGAGATTGTCATGTTGTGCATGATGTTGGACTCGCCGCCTATCTCTAGTATCCGCCCCTGCAGTTTGATCTTGGCGTAGGGATCTCCTCGGATGATATCGAGATTATTTGAGAACACCTCGATTTCAATGTCAGCCCTAGTGTAAACAGTGATATTGTACTGGGCTGGCAGATAGTAGGTCTCACCTGAGAAAGCAAAAGCGATGTTATGAGGCCCGCGTGCGATAGCGTATCCAAGGTCATAGGTGTAGCTGAACGTGCCGTCAATTGAAGTGGTGATGGCCCCCACTACCTCGCCATCGAGTCGCATTGTCAACTCCCTGTCCTCAAGTCCAGGGTGACCAGACGAATCCTCGTCGAACAGCCGCCCGGTGAAGTTCCACGAGCCTCCTCTGGTGACGACAGGTGAATCGACCTGTAGTGTCATTCCTGTGTGATACGCGATAATCAGAACTGTTTCCGTGGATCCCATCCTGTGATAGCCCTGTTCAGGTGCCCTGATGGTCAGAGTGTGGTTGCCAACCTCAAGGAAGTCAGATACGGTCCACAGATATGACCATTCGCCGTTCTCATCGGCGCTGGTTATGCCCACTAGTATGCCATCGACGAATATCTGTAGCGAGTGGTTGGCAAGCCAGCCTCCGGGTAGGTTGTCCTTCACAGTCCCGATGAGCATCAGAGGATCATTCACGGCTACAGCCTGAGGCTGGACAACGGATATCTCCACAGGCCCATAGACAGTGAAAATAGTCGATGAGTTGGATCCCATAACAAACTCCTCACCTAGATATGTAATCAGAACGATACGTGGCCCCAACTCCATGTTTGGAGGCACAGGTATGTACAGGCTGAAGGTCCCGTTCTCACCTACCGAGAGCCCGGTCAGGAACTCACCGTTCATAGATACCTGGAGATTTCTGTTAGGCAGCACTCTCCCCGAGCCGTCGGTGAGCATACCCTCAATCAGCAGCAGTTCGTTTCGGTCAATTTCACCGGGCGGTGTTGTTAGGACGACTTGTGAGGTCTGAGTGGCGTTGAACACCTTGGTGTACGATGAGGGAAGGTAGTACTCGGGGTTGAGCGAATCGCCCTGGCCCATCGGATCGACCCAGGTGAATCCTCCAAGGAATGTCACCGTGACAGTGTGCATACCATAGTCGATGTCTAGAGGTAAATCGTAGGTAATCGACCATTCGCCTGTGTTGGCGTTGGACTGTGTGGAGTACACTGGACCGACGCTTACTCCATCGATGTCCAAGTGGATTATCCCGCCCCATGGGTTGCCCCCGTGCACTAGGAATTGCCCGTGCTCATCAAGCAGAGTGCCGTTGAAGATCACACTCTCACCGGCTATGGCTGAACCGGTGATGGAAGTAATCTCCAACTCGGTCGGAGCGAGGATGATGACTCGGGTCCACGTCTCGTCGCCGAGGAGTCCGGTTGTGCCGTTGATTCCTGCGAACTCGGCAGAAATCGTCATCGGGCCCGGATTCCTCATGATATCAACGCTAATTATGGCGTTCATGGTTCCGTTAATGTCAGTGAATCCCCTCCAGTTGAGGACACCGTCAATCAGGATGTCGACTGCTTCTGCTACAATCGTCTGTCCGGCGTTATCAATCAGCGAGATGTTTACACTAATCACGTCGCCTCGGATGGTCCTGCTATCCGGATCGAGGTCCTGAGGATCGTCTATAGTCAGCAGCGAGTACCCGCGGCTGTCGAAGGTCGAATTGCCGGTACTCGAACCGTAGTAGTTCACATTTGGAGTGTAAGTGGCCATCAGGTCGTGGGTTCCTCTCGGGAATGTCAGGTCCAAGCGAATGTCAGCAGACCACGAGCCGTTAGGCGCGACGGATCCGCCTGTAACCGTGAAGGTGCTGCTCTGCCCATCGATGGAGAATGTCAAGGACGGGAAGAGAGTGTTACCGTCACGGTCGGTGATACCACTGCCGTTGCTGGAGGTCAGCATGCCGCTGACAGTGAATGACTCACCGGCCGCTGGATTGTCGGTAATCGAATCAAGAGTCAGATTGGTTGGAGATCTGACGGTGATGGTAGTGATGATAGTGGCAGTTGAGTGCAGCGTGGAAGAACCGTTGAAGAACAGCGTGATGGTTATCAGTCCAAGCGGGTGAGAATGCGGTATTGCGAACGAGAAGTTGACCACCCCAGCACCGTTGCTCTGGAACTCAGGCAACCAAGTGTCGTGGAACTTCGCCCCTATTGTCGCGTTGCCAATCTGTCTGTCGTTGTCGCTCGACTCAACCAGTCGGGCACCGAAATTGATTGATGAACCACGGTCGGCCACCGTATTGATGATTGGACTTTTATCGACGAACTGAGTCACGCCACGGACCAATATCGAGGCGTTTCCGGTACCAGTAAGGTAGAACGGTGTACTGCCATTGATGACGCTGACCACCACGGTCTTGACGCCGCTGGTGATACCGTTTCCAAGCGGGTCTGTCGGGACCGATACTGTGAACGAACCATTGCTCGTTGTAGTGGCGCTGTTGACGAGAGTCTCGCTTGAGTCTGCGAGGAAGAATACCTCCACTGCCATAGGGCCGTTAACGCTCCTGTTTCCATCCACAGCGTCGATCACTCTGCCACTCATCGTGAACGTCTGCCCGGCTGTGACCTCGAGCGGTATGCTGTCTATCTCGACAAAGCTTGAGACTTGGACAGTGAGATTGACGAAGCTGTCGTTACCCAACCATCTCCCTGCACCAGCGACAGTAAGATTGTCCGACTTGTCGTCTGGCACGTGCACCCGGATAGAATAGTACCCAGGCGCTGTATCAGCGGGAATCACCGGGTTGAATGTAGCGACGCCATCGGCTCCAGTGGTCTGGTTCCCCATTAGCACCTGAGAAGGCCCACCCCAGTCGAAGTAGAGGTTAGCCAGCACTCCTTGCAGCAGCGAGTCGTCCTCGACGTCTGTGATGGTGGCATTCACCCTCATGGTCGAACCTGCTACAACAATGAGGGCATTAGGCGCAGCTTCCACGACGAATTCGGTTTGTATTCCGGCATCATAGACGGCATCGTCCTCGACCTTGAAGAAATAGCCGCCAGAAGGGGGGTTCTGAGTGAAATCGAGAAGCACCCTGAGGTCGTACACCCCAGAGCCAATCCCCGAGGGCATCTGGAAACTGAGATTGTAGCCACCGGTAGTGTTGTCGATCCATCCCGAAGCCAAACGGTGGACCACTGGTGGAGCAGGGGAGCCATCAGGAGCCGGAGGGAGGGTTGACGGCACCAACAACTGCACCACGACGGATGAATTGTTACCGAGGATTGGGATATCGTGGAATATGTCATTGGCGAACCCTGCCACCCAGTTGGAGGTACCTCTTGGTGTCCAGTCGAAACCGAGTTGGACTGTGGCATTGGCCCTGCCCTGAATTCGAATAACATCTACCACTAGAGCGGGTTGTAGCCATGTTGAGCCCGAGTAGTTCAGAATCCAACTGTAGTCGCCGGCGAAGGTCTCCCAAGGAGGCGTGAAAGCGACATCAATCCTAGGCAGGGAGGGATCGGTGACATTCCACTCCTCGGTCCCGTTGAGTTCAAGGATGTAGGTTCCGAGGAAATCTGCCAGAGAAGTGTTGGTGTGATCAGTCAGAATCACTTCGACCACAGCAATATTGCCTCGTGGGATGGGTTGCAGCAAGTAGGCGAAGTTGACGTAGCTACGTATCCCGTGCTGGTCGGTGAAAGTGACTTGGTCGTTGGCATAAAGGCCCTCTGAGTCGAATTCTATCTTGACCTGAACCTCGCCCGCGGGTAGTGGGACGCGGGCAGCGGAAAACAACCAGCTGACCGAGAACTGCCCCGGAGAAGAAGTCCAATTGCTGCTGTTAAGGTACCACGTGGTCAGCGTCGTGAAAGGGCCGTTGGTGTTTGCGCGACGCATCTTGAGTATCAGTGTTCCATTCAACGCCTCGGCATTGGGCCCTCTGCTCAGCACAGTGCCGTTCAAGTAAATCTGAGAATCTATCTCAAGTATGCTGTTGTTCACTCCCATTCCTTCAAGAATAACGGTGAGGTTTGGGGCGGGAGTGACATTGAACATGAATGGCATAGTAGCCGGCCTGACGTGGTAAGAAGGGGTGCTTGCGTTGTTGAGATCCTCCTCATGCCAACCATAGAAGTTCAATGAGGCGTTGATTGGCCCAAGCGGCTCTGATTCATTGATGTTCAAGAAGAACTCGTAGTACCCTCCTGCCCCTACATCCGCGATTAGACTGACTGGGCCGTCACTCGCTGTAGTGTAGTTCAGGATGACCTGTAGGCTGTCTAGTGCGGACGGGTCGTTGAACGGACTACTGGCCCACGAAATTTCGCCCGAAACGGTGGTATTTACGCCGGCCCCCAACATCGGCTCGTTGGTAGGAGGGGGTTCTCCGATGCTGAGATTGGCATCGTCCGAGATGTTTAGACGCCAAGTGAAGGAGATGCCTTGAGAACCCACGTACGCCTTCTCAAAGACATGAATCACCAGCGAACCGAAGCCGGGGTTGATGACCATCTCAGGAGTGCCGTTCAGACTGAAGCTGCCGTTCGCATCGGTGGTTCCGTTGTCGACCAAGTGCTCGGAAAGCGCGGCGTTTCCAGGAACGTCCCCGGTGTCGTTGGACCTGACTAGGTAGAGGTACATCGTGACATTTTCTGCTGCGGTCCCGTTGTCGGCGAACTGGAGCGTTCCGTTGAGCCAGATGTCGCCGGTAGACAGGTTTCTCTCCACCCAGGTCGGCCCCCAATCGACGTCTATGACCTCAAGTGTGGCCATCGGCGGGCAAGCCTCGAATGGAATCCAGCCCATGTCGAGGCCGCCTTGGTTCTGATTGGTCTCAAGGTGAACCTCGACCCATCTGGTGAAGTCCTTGCCGTAGACCTCAAACGACTTGCCTGTCCAAGTGCCGCCGGCGAACCCAGTGACCTTTCTCGTAGGAATTCCTGCGAGCCTTAGCATCACCGAGAATACGGTGGTGAATTCGTCGCAACTGCCTTCCAGTGTGGTGTTGAGAATCCAGTGGGCGACATCACTCTCTTCATCTATGGCATCATTCCTACCTGAGCCGTCGTAGTTCAAAGTGAAATTAGTAGTGGAGTTTCCATTTATCAGGTAGTCCTGGATAGCCAGGACCTTTTCCCAAGCGGTGAAAGCCCCGGACTCGTTGATCACGGTATTAGTGACAGCATCTACGTAAGAGCTGTGCTTGTCGAGGAATGTATCAGGAAGATCGTAGGCGTAGCTGCTGCCCGAGAACGAGGTGGAATTGGCTATGATTTGTGGCCCGAATAAGACCTGCGGCGCGGTTACGAACAGCGTGTCGACGGTGGATTGGTCAATCAGTATGTCACGGGTGAAGTTCGAGAAGTTTAGGCCGGCGTTGTTGTCCAGCCAACCGGTGAAGTTGACGGCGTTGTAGGGCGCTATCAGCTCGTCGCCCGGACCCATCACACCATCCTCGTTGTACCCGATAGTCCATCCTAGCACCTCCGATGTGTTCCAAAAGATCGAGTCGGCTACGCCTTGGGTGGTTGACCACTCAGGGAACATCTGAGTGTATCCGACTAGAGTAGTGTTGACACCCCAAGACACACCGGTGTAGTAGTCGTAGGTGTGCCACCTCCAGTAGTGCTTCTGAGTCGGGTCGACACCGGTGGATGTGTTCTCGGCGACGAAGTACAGCATATTTTCGTCGATGTCGTCGGTAGGATCCCACGGATTCCCCTCAGCGTCGATACAGCCGAGATCCCAGTACTCAGGTGCGCACTCCTGTCCATCTGGCACACCACCGCCATCGGTGTCCGGATCCCTCCAATCAGTGCCAATCTGCTGTTCTATCGTGTCGGGAATGCCATCGCCGTCAGTATCAATTGGATTCAAATCATCAGCAGAGTTGTTCTGAGGATTAGTCCCATCGAGATACTCCTGGCCATCCATTACTCCACCGTTGTCTGTATCAGAGACGTTCCACATGGTGTAGTAGGTGTCGAAGGTGCCGTTGCCACCAACACCCCAGATTAATGAGCAACCAGTGGTGTTCTCGAAGTAATTGTTGAGACCGTCCTCATCAGTATCTAGGAGATTCTGACAGGGATTGCTTGGATCGGTATCGTTGAGTATCTCATTGAGGTCATCGACTCCGTCCCCGTCAGTGTCGGACATGTTGGGCAGCGACAGGTATCCCCAGGTCCCGAGTCCCTCCTCCCAGTCCGCGAGGCCGTCGCCGTCGGTGTCGTAGTAGTCGTCGTCGCAGTGCGGCTCGTTTATCGCACCCACAGTGGCGTTCCAACACCACGAGAAGTTGAGGAATACCACGGTCGTTGCATCACTCGGTTTGTCGGTGTCGACATTGCGTAAGGAGTCGAATATGATAGATTCGTACCTGAAGCCGGTAAGGCTGCCGTTCAAGGAGACGTAGTAGGCCATGGCAGCGCCTTGCTGTCTCCAATCGACGGGGTTGGGGTCCAATCCTGTGGTTGAATTCAGAGTGAGGACCGAGTTCGTTGAATCCCATGAGGTAATCTGCTTGACTATCTGTTCAGTAGAGACGCAGGGGTCGCTAAAATGTCCCATAGAACGCTCGTCGCCATCACTGACTCCTCCTCGGTCGGTGTCGGAGACATTCCACAGTGTGCAGGTCATATTCTCCTCCCAGTTGTCTATTCCGTCGTTGTCTATGTCGCCGGCGTCCTCGACTCTTGTCGGATCGGTCTCTCCGGGGTCAACCACTCCATTGCCGTTGACGTCCTCCTCGCCGTCGTCGAACTGGTCGCCATCTGTGTTGTTATTTCTTGGATCGGTGGCTAGGGGCGGGTCACCGTACGCGCCGTTGACCTCGACGCCGTCCGAGATGCCGTCGCCGTCGGTGTCGACGGCGGTCGGGTCAGTCAGCAGTATGAAGGCCTCGTACGAGTCGTTCAGACCGTCTCCGTCAGTGTCGTTGTTGTTGGGGTCGGTCTGGGTGATGCTGTCAACCTCGGCAGTGAAGATGACGCAGCCTCCCGGTCCGAGGCCGAGGATTGGGTTGCATGGTGACTCGGTGGCGGTCATGTTGAACGGGCCCGGTCTGAAGTACTGGGTCGGCGGGTTGGTGGAGCCGTTGCGAGTCCCCCAAGCCGGGTTGACGTACTCCCAGAGATTGCCGAAGCCGTCGCCATCGGGGTCGCCGTTGGGGCCGTCCATGTTGGAGTTAGAGGTCGGGTCGAGGTTGTTGGCGACCTCCCAGCCGTCGGGCATACCGTCGCCGTCAGTGTCCCAACCATCCGGATCCTCGTCAATGAGACCGTCGCCATCGTCATCGTCACTGCTGCAGTCCGCGTCACCGTCACCATCGTTATCGAAGGTGTCAACCAATCCGTCTTTGTCGTTGTCCATCCCGTCATTGCAGATATTGCCCATCGGGTCCTCGTCCGCTCCATCTGAACCGGTTCCCTGGATGATTTGCATGGCGCTCTCCTCATCCCAATTCCTTGTGGGCACGGTACCGTTCCACCACACTCCATTATCCAGTTCTGAAGGAGTCGAGGACAAGTCCCATCCTACTGGGATTCCATACTGGTACTCGTTGAGATTGGTGAAGGCATCGCCATCAGGATCCCCTGTGGAGCCGTTCTCCCCAATAGCTGAAAGCGGGTTCAAACCGTACTGCCACTCCCATCCATCGGGCAGCCCATCGTTGTCAGAATCCCAATCTTGAGGTTGGGTGTTGATGTAGAACTCGAGTCCGTAGGTAAGGCCGTCCCCATCGGCATCGGTGGAGGCTAGTGCCTCCCATACACCGAACTCGAGGGTGGCGTAAGACGAAAGCAGCAGCAAAGCGCTGAACGTCAGCGCCGAGCGACGCTTGCGCGACATCTCAGAGCGTACTGTCATAGCAGAAACCGCGTGCATACTGGAACCTTCTGCTGCCTACGGCAGAATGTACGGGTCTTAAGACGAATGGAGCGCCGTTCGGACATCGATTCAGACATACTCAGACGAGTTCAATCTCGTCATCCTCATAATCATCCGAATCCTCTTCCTCGATAGAGGTTACAGGAGAGGGTAAATCCGAGTCTTCGTCCTCGGTTTCTTCGTCCTCATCCCCTCCTCCTAGAGATTCGAGGTAAGCGAGGTGAGCTGTCCACCTGCGACGGTTCATTCTGCTTTGGACGCCTGCGAATAGGAGTAGTATGGAGACTAGGCCGATGACCATAGTCGAGAGTCGTGGATGGGTTATCTCGTTGACAAGGATATCCAGCAGAGAGGAGATTCCAACTGTCAGAGTCACTGTAGTAGTAGCGGTGTACTCCTCCGGCCAGCTCTGCTCGGTGTCGAACGGTGTGGCGGTGATTTGGACGGGGACCTGTTGGCCGTTGTTGGCCGAGTCGGGAACAATGACCTCGAGGTTGAATGTCGCTTCCTCAAAGGCCTCGAGCTCTATCAGAGGGGAGCCCGATGGCCCTTCGATGTCGACGCTCCAGCCAGACACTTCGACCTCGGCATCTAGCAGTATGGTCAAAGGGCCGTTTCCGTTGTTCTTGACCTTGAGTTGAATGGAGTAGGCTTCTCCGGGCAACAACTCGTAGTTGGGAGAGACCTGTACTATCTGGAGTTCAGGATCTCCGGCCTCGATTTCGAACACTATCGGGAGATCGAAGTACCTCGGGTTGTCGTCGTCGATGTCCTCGATGATACGAAGATAGACGGTGTGGTTGCCGGCGGTAACCTGACTGGTCAGAGTTACGGTGACAAAGACTTCGGTGAAGTCGCCGGGACCGAGGGACACCCTCGGAACGGCGTCGCCGTCTTCGTCCAGTATCATGAACTGCCATTGCCCGTAAGCGGGATCCCGGTCGGTGTTCTCCTCTAGGGATGCTGGGTTCTGTATCCTCCACCAACTGGCAGACTCGCCACTAGTCATGCTGTTGGTAATCCTCACTCTGAGATCGACCACTGCGTTCCCCGAGGAGGGCGAACACAGGGAAACCTGAATATGTCCGAGTGGAGAGCCGTCGCAGTCCTGTGAGACCTCGGCGTTAATTCCGAAAGTTCGCTGAATGGTGAATATCACAGTCGTTCGCAGAGACGAGTTGCCGTTGCTGATGACCTCGACCTCTATCTCGCCAATGTCAGGGTCGTCACGGTCTGTGGATGGCTTGACGTTGAACAGTAGCACCTGCGTCGAATGGCGCTCCAGCAAAGCGGTGTGGAAGGTTCCGTCTCCCTCATCCTCAAGTATCCTCCCGCCAGTGTCGTTGTCGTATATCTGGATGATTGACTTGGCCCTCTGTAGGACGTCGACTCGGAAGGTGTCAGCATCAAAGCCGGTATTGAATATCTCGAGGAGGAAAGGGGTGAACTCCTCATACTCGGCGTACCTTGGAACCGTTTGATCGAAGTCGTCTGGACGAGTAGAGTTCGCCATCTGCACGTCGTGCTCCTCATTCCAGATTGAGACCTCGGGAGGTTGATACACATCGATCTTCTCAAGGTCGAGTTGCAGGATGTCTTGATCGACCACCTGTAGCACGCTGTCAACCTCAGCCTCAGCGACAGCCCTAATCTCAATGCCCTCGGGTGTCCCTGTCAAATCATCAGGGGCAGTGAGAGTGAGAATTGGGTTGAGGATATCCCCTCCCGCATTGAGGGTGTAGCCCCCGGGTGAGTCGAACTCGAGAACCCACGAACTGCCTAAATTCGTCAACACCTCCAACTCAATCTCCATCGACTTGGTGGAGTCGCCCTTGTGGACCAACTGCAACGGAATGGCAGTGGTCTCGCCCGGGGCGATGTACTCGGTCAGCTTGTTCAACCGGTGGTTGATTGAGACTCCCCACTGGTGCATCTCGACGGGTTCGTGCTCAATCAGGAAGGCGTTGCCCTGGATATCGGTAATCTCCAATTCAACGGAGTACTCGCCTGCAGGCAGGCCGCTGGGGTATGTCCAGAGGTACTCGCCGAAGATGCCTTGACTGGTGTCCTCGATGTCCTCATCGTCCTCGTTGATGATGTGGTCAATGCGATAGATTCCGTCGGAATCCCTCATGATTAGACGCGTGGCCTCGATGTCGTAGCGTCCGAAAGCGCTCTTGACATCGAAGGTGAACTGCATGGCACG
>Ga0207990_1000509_pt1 | contig 22513 bp, 27 predicted proteins | sample ETNtaG_8_FD_185780 | JGI IMG/M metagenome (GOLD analysis project Ga0207990, IMG submission 185780) | Marine microbial and viral communities from oxygen minimum zone, Eastern Pacific Ocean - ETNP201406SV75 (SPAdes) (version 2) | ecosystem: Environmental > Aquatic > Marine > Oceanic ...
CTCTTTTTTTCTATTTTATTTCTTTTCCAATTGTATTGGATTACATTATAATATCATTTGAGATTATTATTATGTCATGAAAGATCTTTACCGTTTACTTCCTGAAGAAATGGAACAACTAGTAGTTGATATGGGATACCCTAGATATAGAGCAGATCAAATTTTACTTCCACTTTATTACAAATTCCCAAAAAATCTATCTGAAATAAAGCAACTTCCAAAAAAAATGAGAGAAGAAATGATTGAAGCTGGATATGTGATAGGTTCTGCAAAACAAATTCATGAAGTTGTAAGTGAGGATGGGGATACGACTAAGTTGTTACTTCAACTAACTACTACTTCTGTAGAGACGGTTCTAATGCAATATTCTTCATCAAAAATTGGTGGTCATCCAAGATCAACAATTTGTGTTTCTACACAAATTGGATGTGCTATGGGATGTGTATTTTGTGCAACAGGACAAATGGGGTTTGAAACAAATCTTGCAGCTGAAGAAATTGTATCTCAAGTAATTCATTTTGCTGAAATTCTACAGAAACGAGGAGAACATGTTACTAACTTAGTTTTTATGGGAATGGGAGAGCCGATGGCAAATTACGATGAAATGATTCGTGCTGTAAAAATTTTAACTCATGATAGAGGTTTTGGTCTTGGACAACGTCATATCACAATTTCTACAATTGGAATTCCTTCTGGAATAGATAAGTTGGCTGAAGAAAATTTGCAGATTGGTCTTGCTGTTTCACTTCATGCTCCAAATAATGAATTACGAAAAAAATTGGTACCTACAGCAGGACCCAATTCTGTTGAAGATATTATTGATGCAGGGAGAAGATATTTTCAAAAAACCGGACGTCGTGTGACGTTTGAATATGCATTAATGGCAGGAATAAATGACTCTCCTAAAATTGCTAAAGAATTATCTTCACTTTTGCAAGGAAATGGTTCACATGTAAATTTGATTCCCATCAATCCTACAGCTGGTGATTTTAAACGCCCATCACAAGAAAGCGTACTTGAATTTGAACAAATTTTATCTAATGCTGGTGTAAATTGCACTGTTCGTGTGGAGAAAGGAACCGAAATCTCAGCAGCATGTGGTCAACTTAGAACCGATATTGATAATATTTCAAAATAGTTCTAAGTGTTAAAATAGGGCTTTTGGAGATTTGAGACTAAATGGCAACTAAGAAATCTTCTGGTCGTTCACACGGATTCAAACACAAATCACGATCTGTAATGAAGAAAAAGGCCCCGCGAGGAGTTTCATTTCTGTTACGTGAATATCAAGAAGGTCAGCAAGCCTTAGTTATCATTGATCCTAGACAACACAAAGGATTACCACATAGACGATATCACGGTAAAGTAGGTGTTGTTACAAATGTTGGTAGACGTGCTATTACCCTTAGTGTAAAATTAGGTAATAAACCAAAAACCTTAATCACTAGATTGGATCACATAAAACCATTCGGTGTATAGATATGGAAGAAGTACAAAAGAAACAAGCAATTTCTCTTTCAGAAGTTAAAGAAATTTTAGGTAAAGTCGATGTTGAAGAGATGGATCAAATCCAACGCTGGACATATGATTATGTTTCAAAATTTGTAACAACTGATGCAAAAGTTGCAAAGGATATGAAAAAACAACTCATTAAAGAATGTGAATTAACAGAAGATGAAGCTGTTGAAATCGTAAATATTAGACCAACTAGTATGGCCGAACTACGTTCTTTTACATTTGGTTGGAAAAAATTAATTCTGTCTGAAACTCTAGAAAAAATGCTCAAAATTATTCAGGAGCACTCGTAGTTTTCCCGGAGTATTTTATTTTGTATCGGGCACAATCCCCACCTAGAAGATATGAGGAATATGCATTTGTTTTAGATTATAACACTAGAGGTAAATCACTTACCGTACGTGGAAAAGATGGAATTATCATAACCGCAATTGGTGAGGATCGTTTAACTCTCTTGGAGGTTCTTGGAGTTCCAAATTCTACATTTGAAATAGGTGAGAAAATCTATATCGGAAAAGAAGGAAGAACTAAAATTTTATCTGTTTTGGGAAAGATGGATTATGAAAAAATTTCCTCATCAGCACAAAGTGAATTAGAAACAGTTGTAGAAAATATTGTTACAATAAATGAATCAAGATTTGTTGATTATCTAAATAAAGCACAACCATTAACTCCAAGAATTCATGCCCTTGAATTAATTCCTGGAATTGGGAAAACCTACATGAAAATAATGCTTGAGGAACGAGAACAGAAAAAATTTGAAAGTTATCAAGATTTACAAGAACGTGTTGGATTCAAGGAACCAGTAAAACACATTTCACAAAGAATACTGGATGAAATTACTGGGCAAAGTAGAATGAATCTCTTTGTAAAGCGATGATAAAACGTAAACTGTTAGGACAACATTTTCTCAACTCAAATTCGATAGCAACATCAATTGTTTCTGAAGCTAAAATAACAAAAAATGATGTTGTTTTTGAGTTAGGAACTGGTTTGGGAATTTTGACTCCTTTACTATGCACAAAAGCAAAAAAAGTAATCTCAGTTGACGCTGATCAAACTCTAATTAAAAATGCAAAATCTATATTTTCTAATCTTGAAAATCTTGTTTTAAAATATGGAGATGGATTAAAGGAAAAAGATACTTTTTCAATTTTTGTATCTAATTTACCGTATTCTAGAAGTAAAGATGCTATAGAATGGCTTGCTCAGTCTTCTTTTTCACATGGTGTAATAATGGTTCAAAAAGAATTTGCTGAAAAATTACTTGCAAAATCTACAAAAAACAGAAAAGCAATTAGCATAACTGCAAATTATGCCTTTGAAATTGAAAATATCTTAAAAGTAGGTAAAAATAATTTTTCTCCCCCACCTAAAGTTGACTCTGTAATTTTAAAAATCACTAAAAAAAATTTTATGAAAAAAGATCTTATTCAAACAATCAACAAAATTTTTTCATATAGGCGAAAAACAGTAAAAAATATTCTAAAACAATTTGATAAAGAAACTGTAATAGATAAACGAGTAGATGATCTTTCAGGAGATGAGATAGTTAATCTTGCAAATCAAATCCTTGAAAGATGAAGAATATCCTCCTTCTGAGGATACTTTTTTCATAACTGAAAACATTGAAAATGAAAAAGGAGATTTTGCTTTAGATGTTGGAAGTGGTTCTGGGTATCTGACAAAACTACTTTCAGAGAATTTTTCATATGTTGTTGGGACTGATATCAATCATAATGTTCTAAAACAACAAACCTACAAAACTCAAAATCTAATTTGTTGTAATGGCTCTGATGCCATAAAAATTAAATTTGATTTTGTTGTTTGTAATTTACCTTATCTTGCTACTGATGAAATTTTAGATGTTGCAACAGATGGTGGTATTGAAGGATTTGAGATTCCTAAAAAAATCTTTGATTCAGTGTGTAATAATATCAAGGAAAATGGGAAATTTATTTTTGTAACTTCTTCTTTGTCAAATTATCAAAAATTGATTGACTATATTCAAAAATTAGGTTTGAAACCTCGTATAATTGCAAAAAAGAAACTATTTTTTGAAGAACTAATTCTTGTAGAAGCTAGAAATTAATTATTTTCTTAATCTTTCTTTGGCATATGTGATTATTGCATCTGTCATCTGAGTAGTTGATGCATTTCCTCCAATATCCCATGTCACTGTATTTCCTTCATTGATTACTTGTTCAGTTGCACCAAATATTGCATCTCTGATATCTTTTTCACCAAGATATTCTGCCATCCAAGCTCCTGACAAAACAGTTGCAGTTGGGTTGACTTTATTTTGTCCTGCAAATTGTGGTGCACTTCCATGTGCTGCTTCAAACATTGCAAAATTATCTCCCATATTGGCCGAATAGATTAATCCAATTGAACCAACTAATCCTGAAGCTAATTCTGAAATAATATCCATAAACAAATTAGTACTTACTAGAACTGCTCCATTGAATTGTTCTGGGGCAACAACCATTTGTTGTGCCATATTGTCGATGTAAATTTCTGATAATTCTACATCTGTTCCTTCTGTTGCTCTTTGTGCAGATTCCCAAAAAATCCCATCTGTTTGTTTTAAAATATTTCGTTTAGTAATTGCCACCATTTTTTTCATGTTATTTTGTTTTGCCCAATTCATTGCAGAATTTAGGAATCTATCACATCCTTGTTTTGTAATTTTTCTAATTGCAATTGCAGCATCGTCTGTAATTTTTGCTTCAATTCCTGTGTAAAGGCCCTCGGTTGCTTCTCTAAAACAAACACAATCAAGTTTTCTATCTGGTGTTAGCCTATCAAAAGTTTTAGTTGGTCTAATGTTTGAATACAATTCAAATTTTTGACGAAGAGTAACTGCAACACTTCTTGGAGCTCCTGGAATTGGAATTGTTGTGGTAGGTCCTTTGAAACATGCATCAGATTCTTCTAAATGTCTTATTGTCTCATCTGGAATGTATGATTTGTCTTTTCTCCCATTCTTTTCCCATTGCTCTGACCCTGCTTCACAAAGAATAATTTCTGACTGAAAATTACATTCTTTTAAAATTTTTAGCATGGAATCTACTACTTCTGGACCAATACCGTCTCCTTTCATTATTGCAACTTTTTTACTCATTATACCCAGTTTTGAGAGATTTATTATTTAATTCTACCCAGATAATTTTGCGACGAGTGAATTTATTTACAGATCAATTCTAGACTTTTTGTGCGGGGATCGCCTAGCCTGGTAGGGCGTAGGATTGCTAATCCTATGTCCGCAAGGACACGGGGGTTCAAATCCCCCTCCCCGCGCCATTAAAACTTAATAGACGGATTTTGTAAGTTTGATTCATGGGACGAAGAAAAACACAAAAAATTATTCGTACTGGTCCAAAAAATGCAACCACTGGTATGTGCCCACTTTGTAAAACAATTGGCAAAATATTTGTCCTCGGTCAGCCTGGAGAGGAACGCGCTAAGTGTGAAAAGTGCCGTCAAGAATTTGAATTATAAAATCATATTGAGCCTGTATCTACAAACTTTTACCCATAACTTTTTAAGACAAATTTCTCCTGATAGATAATTATGAGTTCAGAAGCTGAAACAATTTACGAACGAGTTGCAAAACTTGAAGATGAAACGGCATTACTTAGAAGCGAAATAGATATCCTCAAAAGAGCATTAAGAAATAAAATTGCTCGTCATGAAATCTCCATGATAAAAGAAGGGAAAGAAGTTAATTCTATTATTGATTAATTTTTATTTTTATACTTCTAATTAATTCTAAAACAAAATCAATATCTTCTGCATTTGGATTTATTTCTAAATACTTGTTCAAATATTTTAAAGCAATTTCCGAATTTTGTAATCTTTCTTCTAAAATCCCTTTATCTCTAATATCATCAGGGGATTCTGGTTCAATTGATAAAACCATGTTAACACACTGTAATGCTTTATCATAAACAAATGACTGAATGTATGAGTTCTTCAAATTACGAGTTAGTCTTACAAGAATTTGTTCATCATCAACTTCATCTAGAAATTCTGGTTTGAATTCTACCTCTCCTTCAAAATTATTGTTTAAAATTTCTTGTAAATCATCAATGTCTAATAATCTCCCGTCATAAAATGGATCTAATATCATTTCTTCATTATATTTTACTAAAATGTGTCCTGGGAATCCTATAATTTTTAATTCTAATCCAATAAATTTTGCAACTTCTGTATAAAAAATTGAAATTGTAATTGGCAACCCAACTTTTTTGTCTATTACTTCATTTAGAAAATTATTTTTTGGGTTATAGTAATCATCATCATCCCCACCAAATCCTAAATTTTCAAAGAGATGTTCATTTAACATTGAAATCAAATATGTTGGATTTTTTATATCGTTGATAGATTCTTTTAGTGACATTCCAATTCTACTGATTTCATTGATATATTCATCAATATTCAGATCTGGATATTCTAAAATCTGAGAAAATTTTAAACACTTTTCAACCAAATTAAAATTTGGATTTTTTACAAAAGAAACCCACTCAGCAACAAATGGATCAAATTTTTCATCCAATTATACCAGGCTCAATTTTTTAAGATAAAGTTGAGGATCTTTTAACTCTCTGGTGTTAGGTGGCATTTCAATTATTTTCTTGAATGTGTCCTTACCTAGTTTTTCGTAGACTGTTTTTGTAAAGTCCTTTCCCATATTCTTTCTAATTTGATATGATGAGAAATCTGTTCCCATGAATGTAGTGAGATAATTTTGAAAATCTTTGTCATCTTTTAAGATATTTTCAATTGCAAATCCTGCCATTCCCTCCATTGCAGTAAATGCAGCATGATGTTGTTGGATTGGAATAAGCCATTTTTTGTAAATTCCTAATAGTTCTGGAATCAAATTTCCTATTTTTGGATCCATTTCAACATGTGTAAATGTCATAACATCTGGTCCTATTTGCTCAATAAGAAAATGGTCTGGATTCAAAAAGAAAAATAAATTTGCTTTTTTTGCAAATGGAAAATCGTCTGGTACTGCCTGTAATTGACAATACTCTGAAAGTTCATTTACAATTTTAGTATCAAGTGATAAAATAATTCCTGCCAATTCTTCATTTATTTTATTTACTTCTCTTGCAGCTTTCATGTTTATTTGCTGTAGATTTTCTTGTACAGAATGAATTAATTCTTCTAGAACTGTCATTTTCACTGCACCAAAATACCCTGAATTCACATTTTCAAAATTTGATTCGTATGGTTCACCTTGTTTGTGTAAAATGATTTGTGGATATCGTGATAAAATGAATTTGTTGAGGTAAATTTCTCCATCAAGATAGTCTCCATATGTTGTTGTAATTTTAGAAATGTATTGAATTGCGTATGTTGAATACACAAAATACTTCACTGTATCTTGTTGCATTAATTCTGCAATTTTTTTAAAATTTTCTTTTGCAACTGCATTAAATAATTCAGTTACAAACTCTTTTGATTCTTTATCTGAAAAAACTTTTTTTCCTTTTATTCTCTTTAATTCCTCTAGTTCTGGAAATTTTAATTGGATGTTATCTGGAACTTTTATGCCTAGAAATTCTTCTATTTTACCTCTAAATTCTGGAATTACTTCATTTGCAATATCTTCTAATTTTTTGAATTCTACTTTTCCTATAATATCATCTCTTGCCTTTGATGCTAATTCTATGATCTCTTTTTCTTCATCAATCTCAACTGCTAATTGTCCAAACAATGCTTCAGCAAATTCTTGGAATTCCCCCAAATCATCTAAAATTTAAAAATACTACATTTAATTTTTCATAATTTGATTATGTTGGATTCTAAATTAGAACATATTTGATTTAACTATCGCATAATTTTTCCATATCCTAAATCAGATTGGTATAATAGTCCCAATTACATAGTAATTGCACTTGTCAAGATATCAAAACCCGAAAGTTAACGTAAATTTTGGTGCTGCAAAAGTAGTTGTAATTGCAATTGCAGTTTTAGTCATTATTGGTGTTGTTACAGCAGGTGCAGTACAAATTGTAGATGCTGGACATAGAGGTGTTTTACTACATTGGAATGCCGTTGATACTAGTGTTCTTCCTTTAGATGAGGGATTGCATTTTGTTACTCCTTTTGCAGATTCTGTTGTTAATATGGAAGTAAGAACTCTAAAATATGTAAAATCAACATCTTCCGCATCTAGAGATCTTCAAACCGTATCTACTGCAGTAACTGTAAACTATCATCCTGCTCCAAACTCAGTTCATCACTTATTCAAGGAAGTTGGAATGGACTATGAAAATAGAGTCATTCAACCAGCCATTGAAGAAGTTGTAAAACAGGTAACTGCAAATTATAATGCTGAAGAATTAATCACAAAAAGACCTCAAGTTAAATCTGACATTGAATCTGCAATTAGTGAGAGATTAATTGATTTTAATATCGTTACTGAAGTAGTTTCTATCACTGATTTTCAATTTTCCTCATTATTTGCATCAGCAATTGAATCTAAAGTAGAGGCAGAACAAAAAGCATTCAGAGCAGAAAATGATCTTTTAAGAATTGAGGTAGAAGCAAGACAACATGAGGCACAAGCACTAGGAATTGCTAAAGCCAACATTGCAGAAGCTGAAGGTGAAGCCAAAGCAATCACAATCATCAATAACGCCTTATCTAATAATCCTCATTATTTGGAATGGCTAAAAACTCAAGCATGGGATGGAAAATTACCTCTTGTAGTTGGTGAAGGTGGAACTCCATTTATCCAAATTCCAGTTAAACCATAAGTGATTTAGAACTTTATTCTTTTTCTTTGTTTTTGAGATTTTCTCTGATTACATCATACATTGATAGAAATTGCTCTGGTTCTTTTTGTCTGTAATTTTTCTCAATATTTTGAATTTCTTTATGTGATAATTCTTCTCCCTTATTTTGATAATATTCCTTGATAATTTGAGATGGTGTCTTTTTGATATTGTATTTTTGTAATGTTTGATTGACTGATCTTTTACACAAAAAATCAAACATGGCATATCGGTAAACCATGTATCCTGATAATCCTATAATCGCAACAATAACTATTGGAATTATGAAAATTTGAATTGCCATGTATTATCACTGGTTTTTTTGCTATTTCTTTGTTCTTTTTTTAATAAATTTAATGTGTGCCGGGGGCGAGTTTCGAACTCGCGACCTCCAGATTATGAGTATTGCCTTAGTTGGAGAACCGTTAGAGATTACCAAGCGAACTGGCACTCTAACCAGGCTGAGCTACCCCGGCATAGTATATGGCTAAAAATTTGGGAAATTAAATGCTACGTATGTAATAATATCTGATTTTTTACCTACTTGGTGATTTCTGCCCATGTGTCTTTTTCATTTTTTACCCAAAGGAATTTCTTTTGCAATGCTGATGTGTACAATTTTTCCCATTCTGCTCCGACCTCATCAGTCCATGCTTTGAAAATTCTCGGATCTATGTAATTTCTTAAAGATGTCCCAATGTTATAGTCCCTTGTTTTTTCAGATAAATCAATTTGTAACTCTAGTTTTTCTATTCTTTCTTTGTGTTTGATTTTTTGTTTTTTAATTTGTTCATTTAATGTTTTGATTCTTTTTACTTTACTCTTTTTCTGAGCGTCAGTTTTTGGTTGAGTTGTTTCCACTTTTTTCAAAGTTGCATTAGTTTTATCCCATGCTTTTTCTTTTCCTCTGTTTTTTAGAGAATCTCTCTTTTTCTGTAATGATTGCTCAAATGTTTTTGGTATTGTTCTCTTATGATTACACATCATAGCAGCTTCCAAATTTGCTAGTTTTGCATGGTATAGTTTTTCATTTGCTGTTTTTCCTTTCATATTGTCATGATCCATGAGATATTTTTTGACCACAGTTGTTGCAAGGTATGTTCTGAATACTTTGGCAGTTAACCCCTTTACAATTCCTGAATAATATGCATTGACATGTCTTGAAGTTATATCATCAAAAATTTCATCTTTTGGTTTTTTCTTTTCAATTAATTTTTTCAAATTTTCCTGAAATTGTTTATCGTGACCTTCAACATGTAATGTTTCTTGCCATCTTACACTGTCTTTACCTAGAAAATCAAACTCTATTGTTTCTGATGTGATTTTGATGTGTTCTTTTCTTAGAGTGGTTGCACCTACTGTATCTGCCTCATCAGGATCTTTTTCATCTCCCACTCTCATTGAAGTTCTGTAAATTAAATAACATGCAGTAGCAATTCTGCTAATTCTTTTATCTTTGTTTTTCATATCTTTTACAATTCTATCTTTAATCTTGTTAATTTCATTTCCAAGTTTTACTGCCTTTTCATATTTTGCTTTATCTCTATCCTGTTTTAATCCTGAAGAATCTGCAAGCCAAACATATTTTCTTTTTTGTGTAAGGAAATCCATCCAACTAGCTAACCACATTGAATCCTTATCGTGAATAATTTTCCCCCATTCTCCTTCTGGGACTTTAGCTTCTTTTCCAAGATTTAGTGTTACATCTTTTGAAGTAATACGAGGTTTCCATTTTCCTCTAATTGGATGTTCTCCTCTCCCAATGAATATTCCTGGTGGTTCTGCCATATAGTTTCCAACTTCAACTTCTTTCCCATCCATTATGGCGATTCCATACTTGCCTTTCAATTTTTCTCGTAATTCTTTTCTTTTTACAGCAATGGATTTTTTCTCTTCTTTAGTCATCATCTCTTTGAGATCTTTTTCTTTGTCAACAACTTTGAATGCATTTGAAAAATCAATTCCTTCATATGAAATTTTTTTAAATTTTGAATCTAAAGTTTTCACAAAATCTGCTGTGAAGTTTTTTTGAAAAACCTTGTCTTGAGCATATGGGGTGTCTTTCTTTTTTGCCCATTGATACACCATTTCTTCTTGATTTACATCTAGATCAACTAATTCTCCTTTGATCTTTATCTTGATTCCTTGAGCTTCGTAGGCTGGTGGGAATAAGATTCCATTATGTTGTAGCGTTTTCCATTTCATTTTTTTCACTTTAAAATTGCGGACTTTGATGAAAACTCAATTCTATGTGTATATCAATTTAACGTACGTGTACGATGTCAACTAGGAAATAATTCTTTACTCATGTATTTCTCAAATTCTAGGTCTGTTTTGGCTTTTTTTGCTTCCATAAACATAGCAGCATCTGTTCCTGCAATGTATCGAGGTAAAATCTCGTCTGCATGAATTGCTTTGATGATGACTTTTGCAACTTGAGATGGTGGAGTTCCAAGCTCTGCCATCATTTTAAGACCTGAAAGAATATGATCTGTTAATTTCTTATATTGTGGATCTACTTTTGATTCTTGAATCTTCATTGAATCAAAAAAGTTTGTTTTAACTGCACCTGGTTCAATTAATGTCACTTTAATTCCAAATTGACCTAATTCATATCTCAGACATTCACTTAATCCTTCTAATGCATATTTTGTACTGACGTAAGCTGGAAATCCTGGTAGCCCCATTCTTCCAATTACTGAACTAATGTTTACAATAATTCCTGAATTTTGTTCTCTCATAATTGGAGAAACTTCTTGAACCATTCTTACAATACTAAAGAAATTAGTTTCAAACTGTTTTCTAAAACTATCCACTGATACATCTTCTGTACACCCAAATTGTCCATAACCTGCATTATTTACTAGGACATCTAATCTTCCTCCGTCTGAAACAACCTTCTTTATTGCTGACACAATTGATTCTTCATTATTTACGTCTAATTGGATTACATCTATTGGAAGATTTTCTTTTTTGGCAATAGCTTCAATTTCTCCTCCTTTTTTAGCATCTCTCATACTTGCAAATGTGTGATAACCATCTCTTGCTAATTCCAAACAAGCTTCAAATCCAATTCCTGATGAACTGCCAGTTACAAGAGCTACTTTTTGCATATCTGTGCTAAATTATTGTTATATTTATCCCATTTTGATTTGTTATACTAGTGGTTTATCTCCTTCAATAGGATCAATTAATTCTGTTTTTTCACCATCGTTTATTCTCTCAAGAATCTCTAATGCTGAAGATTTATGCAAATATTCATTATTATTTCCACATCTATATGAGAACGTACACCTTGGACATCCGGCCTCATTTTTACATGGACACTCTTTTACAATAAACATACTTCTTTCAAGAGCTTTTTCAAATCTATCAAACAGTGCTTTACTTGCACCGCTGCCCCCAATTGCAGCATCATAAATAAAAATCAGGCCTGAATTTCCTAGGGATATCCCTCCCAAGTCTTGTGAAACCCCTCCTGTGATCATATTACTTCCTTCAATTACAACATGTTCAGTTGCATGATATCCACTTGCTTCTGCATATTCTTCATCTTCTGACTCTTCCATAACTTTGATAGGTTTTGGTGCATGGAACACAATCCCCTTTGTTACAAAATCATACTCTAATGGGGTATCCAGTAATATTTTTTCACCTTGAGTAATTTCTTGTCCTAATTCGATGTTGACATAACCATATACCTTTTTTTGAATATGTAATTTACAAAATACAACTTCTACTCCATTGGCTTCTCTACTTTCAAAAATTGTTTCAATTGTTGGCCATTCTTCTGTTAATGATTTTGTATAGTATGGATAGTCTCTGGGAATCCTTTCTAGTTTAGCATAATTTTTTGTTGGATAATCAAACTCTTTTACTTTGTATCTAATTCCTGCCAAAAAATAGATTGCATCTTTGTGTAATTCTTCTAGGGCAATCGGTAGAATTCTATCTCCTACTTTTTTCCCATTCAAGAAAATATCAATTGATTTTCCAATACCTCTTATGCTGTAATTGTTTAACATGGAATTAATTTTATCAAAATTTGGAATTATTCTATTGTTAACAAGTTGAAGATTTTCTTTGATAATATGATGTTCAATTATTTCTTGGTGTTCTTTTAATTCATGTTTTGAAATTGGTCTATCACATGCCATTGCAAGAACTTGAAATTCTTCTACAAATGGATTCTTGGGGTCGATGTATGTTTTTTCAGTATCTTCAAAATAATCTTCTGGGTGATTTTTGTAATATTGAGAAATAGGATCATTTCCTAATGCTAAAAATGCATATCCTCGTTGTCCTTTTCTTGCTGCTCTTCCAATCCTTTGAATCAGTCTATTTACTGGAATTGTGGATGAAATTACACAATCAACATTTCCCACATCTATGCCTAATTCAAGCGTAGGAGTACATGAAATTGCTTGGAGTTGGTCTTCTTTAAACTGTCTTTCAACTGCAGTTCTATAATTCACCATTAGACCTGCTCTGTGAACTTTGATGTTGACTTTTTGTTTTTTAGCCTGAATTGCTAATAGTTCTGAATTTAGATGTGAATTATTAAAGACCATTGTCTTGTGATTTTTTTCAGTTAGTTTCTTTGTCAACTCTACCATTAAGGCTCTTTGAGTTCTAAGTGATGGAAATAACATTACAAAATCTGTTTTACCTTTTTTTCCAGAACCATGTATGATTTGCATTTTCTCATCAAATAATTGCTGACAGAATTTTTGTGCATCATCTAATGTAGCAGATGCTGCAACAAATTGTAATTTATTATTACAAATTCTTTTTAGTCGTTTAATTATGTAATGTACATTTGTTCCAAAAATCCCTGAATACACATGAGTTTCATCTACCACCAGAATTCTTGTTGAATGAAGCAATGATGAAAATTTTGTTTGATGCCAAAGGTGATAATGCAAAATATCAAAATTTGTTATTAGAATTTGAGGTGGATTTTCAATTATTTCTCTTCGTTCTTCTTGTTTTGTGTCTCCATCAAACACTTTTACATTAATTCCAATTTTTTCAGTAAATTTTTGAATTTTTGGAAATTGATCTCGTGATAAGGCCTTTGTTGGATAAACAAAAACTGCAAAAACACTTCCTTTGTTTGAGTCTTTGATGATTCGCTGAATTACTGGAATCAAAAATGCTTCTGTTTTTCCTGAAGCAGTAGGTGCTTCAATTATAACATTTTCTCCAAATGAAATTTCTTGAATTGATTCTTCTTGAAATTTATAAAATTGCTTAATCTTTAATTTTTCTAGATTATTTGCAATTGCTTCATCTAGTCCTAATTCTTCAACTTTACATCCCATTTTAGGCTCAGGATTACTCAAAACTTTGTATTTTGAGATATAGTCTTTTTTTGAAAATAATATGTTTTCTGTAATTTTATCTGGTTTATTTTCACCAATCATTTCTTTAATTTCATTTTCACTTCTAACAATCCCTTCATTTTTTAGATTTTCAGCAAGTCCTTTTTCAGTAACTAACCCTTTATCAAATCTGGAAAGAAATTCCAAGAAAACTTCGTCGAAATTTTTTGAAAATTCTAATAGATCTTCAATACCGCACTTTCCACATGAAACATGCATCTTTTTGTTGAACGTTTTTTGAATTTCTATTTTTGATTTACATTTAGGACATGAAAATTTCAAGATCTATTAATTGAGAATTCTTTAGTGATTTATTGTTAATCGATATGATTAACCAATGATGTTATTAAGCTAAGAATCAGTCTTGAATTTAAAAATGGAAAAAATTGAAATTAATAAAATTTACAATCAGAATTGTATAGAGGGAATGAGTTCAATTCCTAAAAATAAGATTGATCTTGTAATCACTGATCCTCCTTTTGCTATCAATTTCAAAGCAAAAAAAGCAAATTATAATCGAACTTCATCTAGAGTTCTTTCAGGATATAATGAAATTAAGCCTGAAGATTACTATGATTTTACATTTGCATGGATGAGTGAAGTTTTTAGAATTTTAAAGGACTCTGGTAGCATGTATGTTTTTTCAGGATGGAATAACCTTAAAGATATTTTACGAGCTTTGGATGATGTTGGTTTTATTACCATTAATCATATAATTTGGAAATATCAATTTGGGGTAGTAACAAAAAAGAAATTTGTAACATCTCATTATCATTGTCTTTATGTTTGTAAAAATGATAAGAAAAGAAAGTTTTTTCCATTTTTTAGGTTCAAAAAAGATGAAAAAACAAAAGAAGGACGTAGTTTGCATTATCGAGACAAAGAAGATGTTTGGAATATTAAAAGAGAGTATTGGACTGGAGATGAAAAAACACCTACAAAACTCCCTTCTGAATTAATTCAAAAGTTATTAGAATATTCTAGTGAGAAAAAAGATATTGTATTTGATCCTTTTCTTGGTTCAGGACAAGTAGCAGTTGTAAGCAAATCCTTACAACGTAGATTTATTGGATTTGAAATTGTTCCTTCTTATTACAAATTTGCCAAAAAACGACTTGATAAAGACCTGTATCGAATCAAAACTTCAAAATAATTTTTCAATCCTTTTTTACATCATCTATTTTCTTTTGACCACTTTTTACATCATCTATTTTCTTTTGACCCATTTTTGAAGATATTATTTTTTGTAATTCTTCATCTGTTTTGTCATCAACTTTGACCCCGATTGATTTTGCAATTGTCTCTAATTTTTCTCGTTCTGTTTCAACTGGTCCTGAAATTGTTGGAGTCTGTTCTGACACTTCTTTCATCTGATCTTGAATCTCATTTTTTGCTTTATTGTATTCGTTAACTACTTTTCCAAGTTTTTTGGCAGCCCCCGGAAGTTTTCCTGTCCCTAAAATCAAAATTAATGCAACAAAAATAATTATCATCCATTCGCTTCCTGCAATATTTAATGAAAAATCAAGCATACTGGATTGTGTTGTAATTTAAAATTAAACGTAATGTTGAGATTTATGCCTAATTTCCCTGTACCTTCATAGAATTTTTTGTGGCTCTAACTTCTTTCTACATGTTATTGCAAGAAATGTAATTCCTACCCCTATTATACAAAATACCAAATATGGTGCTTCATCTCCAAATGATTGAGTAATTGGTCCACCGATTGTTGGTCCTAATGCCCAACCTATACCAAATACTGTTTCATATGCCCCGATAATTTTTCCTGAAATCTGTTTTTTTGTTTTACTTAGAATTATTTCCAGAGTCAATGGGAAGAATATACTAAATCCAAATCCCATTAGTACTAATGCAATTCCAAATGTAATGATGGAATCTGCAATTACTGATATTGCTAATCCTATGGAAATTGATAATGTTGCTGCAATCAAAGTTTGACTAGTTCTACTTGCAAACTTTCCTGCCAACGCTAATGATACTACTCTTGAAATCCCAAAAACAAAATATAACAATAAAACATTCGTAGCAGTCATGCCACTATCATTAAGAAATGCGGGAAAAATTGTGAGAATAATCCCAAAAGATGATGTACAAAAAATCAGTAAAATTACTACTTCTGGAAATTTTTTCATTTCTTTAATTGCTGAAAAAGAAAATCTTTCTTGATGTACACTAATTCTTTTTCTTGATATTAGAAGTGCTGAAATTATTGCTGTGGCCAGAATAAATGCAGTAATTTGGAATATAATTCGATATGTGACATCTAATCCATCTAAAATTACAGTTCCGAGTAATGGTCCTAGCATGAATCCAATTACAAAAAACATTGTAAACCATGAGATGTTTCTAACTCTATTTTTTTCTGAACTCTCATTTGCTATAATTGCTTGACATGGTGGCCAAAAAAACGCATGAGCTACACCTGTCATTATTCTAAACCCCATTATTTCTGGAACTGATTGTGCAATTGATAGAAGATAAATTGATGCAGAATTAATGGCTGCCCCTATGGCAAGAAGGTACCCGTTGTTAATTCTATCAAGAAGAATCCCGACAAAAAGTGGGATGAACATGTATGGAACAAAATTTGTTAATCCGATTAACCCTAGTTCTGAATATGTAGCACCAATTACATTTTTTGCAAATATTGGTAAAATAGGTCCGTGTAACCCATAGGAAATTCCTATGATTAACCCTGTAATGTTGACTAGTATCAGAACTTTATTCATTTGTATGCTGCAACCATTATTGCTCCACCCATTAGGTCTTTCTCAAATTCTACTCTGGAGAATTTTTCTAGCAATAATTTTTCTAGTTTTTTGTTTTTAGGCCATCGTTTGTATGTTCCATACAGTGTTCCAAACTTTAGTCCTAATCTACCTCCTGCAATTAATGCAAGAATTGGAAGAATACATCTTAGATAAAATGAAACACCGGCTCTAAAAAATAACTCATCTGGCTTTCCTAAATCAACAATTACAAATCTTCCATCTTTTTTCAAAACTCTATGAACTTCAGAAATTGCAATTCTCAAATTGATTGCGTCCCTTAATGAATAACCACACAAAACAGCATCAAATTCTTCACCTCTAAATGGTATGTGCTCAAAAACACCATTTGCCATGTCTGGTGATTTTTCAAAATATGTACTTGTATTTTTTAGCATTGGGATTAGTGGGTCATAAAGTGTGACTGAAATTTTCCCATCAGTTTGTTTTAGTGCAGTTTTTGACATGTTTCCAAATCCTGAACCTGCATCTAGAATTTTATTTCCTGGAAATACTCTTTGTGAAATTCCACGATTTCTATGTTCTACATCTTTGCCTAATGAAATAATGGAATTTACTTTATCATAAATTGGAATAATTTCTCGAAGTACATCCATTACTTCACCCCAATAACTTCCTAAACCCATAATCTATCGTCTTTGTATACTAGTTTGAATAGTTTCCAAATCTATTACTTCTACTCTTTAGAAAATTTTGATGCATTTTGAGAATATGTTAGTATGTCTTCTTCTGAAACTTTCTCAAACACTTTAGATTCTGTTGAAATTTTTGCCATTTTAACATGATTTACTCCCTCTTTTTGTTCTGCTTTTAGATTAATTGCTGCAATTGCCAATGATGCTGCATCTTCCAAACTCATATCTTTACTGTAATATTTTTCTAAAAATAAATTGACATCATCTGAACCAGAACCAATTGCAATTGCTGAATATTGTACATATGTTCCACTAGGATCTGTAATGTAGATTGATTCTCCTTTTTGATCAACTCCTGCAATTATCATGGCAACTCCATTTGGACGTACACCACCATACTGTGTGAATTGATGGGCCTGATCTGCTAAATGTTTTGCAACTGTTGCAACCTCAACTGATTCATCATATGTCATTCTATTTCCTTGTGAAAAGAATCTTGCACCATCTACTTGAACACGTGCATCTGGAATGTATCCTGCTGCTGCAATTCCTATGTGAAAATCAACTTGAAAAATCTTTTGTGTGATATTTTTAGTTTGTAATGTTCTTGGCTTTTCTTCTACTGCCATGATAACTCCATCTTTAGTGCTGATACCTAATGCTAAAGTTCCTCTTTTTACTGTCTCCATGGCATACTCGACTTGATATATTCTGCCATCTGGAGAATACATTGTAGGTGTCATATCGTAACCGCGTGATGCCATCATAATATCACGAGTTTATTCCAAGTCAATTTAAGGGTATTTTTTCATCAGTCATTCCACTATTCCTATGGAAATTCTATATTTCACATTACTCTAAAAATTATATGAGAAAATTGTTTTATTTTGATTCTAAAAATGCGATCATTAATTTCTAACCAAACTTATATAAAATCAATTTTTTAGACGTTATCTATCTTGGTAAAACATGATCCATTTGCTAATGCAACAAAACAGGTCAATGATGCATGTGATATTATTGGCATAAAAGATAAAGAATTACGTGAATATTTGGCAATGCCAAATAAAGTTTTGAGAGTAAAGATTCCAGTTAAAATGGATAATGGTAAAATTAGAATTTTCACAGGTTTCAGAAGTCAACATAACAACGATAGAGGCCCATACAAAGGTGGTATCCGTTACTTTAATCCTGAAGGTGGTGTTGAATACATGGAACGTGAAGTTATGGCACTTTCTTCATGGATGACATGGAAATGTGCAATTGTTGATATTCCTCTTGGTGGCGGTAAAGGTGCAATCTATGTAAATCCAAAAACTGAAAAATTAAGTGATGGTGAATTAGAGCGATTAACTAGAGGTTTTGCATACAAAATTTCTGAAATTATTGGACCTCAAAAAGATATCCCAGCACCTGATGTTTACACTACTGGACGAGAAATGACACAAATCATGGATACATTTAGCAAATTAAACGGTAACAAATATTCCCCAGGAGTAATCACTGGAAAACCAATTTCCATGGGTGGTTCACTTGCAAGAAATGTTGCAACTGGATTAGGTGCAGCATATACTGTAAGAGAAGCCGCAAAGACATTGAAATTAAATCTTAAAGGATCTAAAGTTGTTTTACAAGGATTTGGAAACGCATCTACTTTTACCGGTGAATATTTGGAGAAAATGGGTGCCACAGTAATAGGCGTTAGTGATTCTAAGGGCTCAATTTCAATTCCTAAAGGTGCAAAGGTTAGTGCAATTTTAGATCACAAACAAAAAACTGGTTCAGTTGTTAATTTCCCTGGAAGCAAAAAAATCTCTACTGAAGAATTACTTACTACTAAATGTGATATTTTAGTTCCTGGTGCACTGGAAAATCAAATTAACGCAAAACTCGCAGAAAAACTTCAATGTAAAATTATTGCAGAAGCTGCAAATGGTCCAACTCTACCTGAGGCAGATCCAATTATTTTCAAAAAGAAGATTATGGTTATTCCTGATATTTTGGCTAATTCTGGTGGTGTATGTATCTCTTATTTGGAGTGGGTACAAAACAACATGGGTTACTATTGGACCTTTGATGAAGTTGCAAACAAAATGGAGGCAAATATCACAAAAGGATTCAAAGATGCATATGCAGTTTCAAAGAAACACAAAATCGATATGAGAAAAGCTACTATGGTATTAGCCGTAGAGCGAGTGTTGGAAGCCTTTAATCAAAAAGGCATTTGGCCATAATCTTTAGATTCTAAATTCAATTTATTCCAGAATAATTTTTACTCAAAAATTTTCTAAATTATCTATAATTGTACTTTTGTCTGTAATTATTTTTCCTGGATTGAGAATATTTTTTGGATCCATCTGTTTTTTGATTTTCTTAAATATTTGATAATTTTTTGTCCCATATTGTTGTTTTACAAACTCTGAACGTGCAAGTCCATCTCCATGTTCTGCAGAAATTGTTCCTCCCATTTTTATTACTTCATTAAAATACTGAGTAGCAATATTTTTGATAAATTTGATTTTTTTCCTATCTGAAACTAATCTGACATGAATATTTCCATTTCCAATATGACCATACATTATTGATTTGACTTTGTATTTTTTCTCAATTTTTCTTAATATCGAAAATAATTTTGGAATATTTTCTAATGGCACTGATGCATCTTCAATAACATGTGGAATTCTTTTTTCTTTTTGTATAGATTTTAGACTATGATGTAATGCTGAATCTCTGTGCCTCCACCACTCTTCCATTTCACACTTTTTACCTAATTTTTGAATAATTTTTCCAGAAATTATTGATTTTAATTCCTTTTCTCTTAATTTGATTTTTTCATCAAATTCTACAAAAAGTAGGCATTGTGTATTTTTTTCAAATTTGGATTTTATCTGTTTTAGTGTTTTTTTGTCCACGAATTCTAATGCTGATGGATTTATTTTATTAATTTGAATACTATTTTTTGCTGCATTAAAAATTGACTCATATTCGATTACAAATAGAATTTTTTGTTTTGGTTTATCTTTAATTTTTAATTTTGCTGAGAGAATAATCCCAAGAGTTCCTTCTGATCCAATAATTATTTTATGAGAATCATCATTTGATTTGATTTTATCTATTCTATATCCTGAAGAATTTTTTGATACTTTTGGTATTTTTTCATTATCTATTTTTATAATTTTAAAAATTTTACTTGCAACTTTTTTATTTTTTGGAAGAATTACTTTATTTCCATTTCCATCAATTAATGTTATTTCTGAAACATTATCTATCATACTTCCATATTTTAGACTATGACTTCCACTGGAATTATTTCCTAACATTCCTCCAATTGAACAGAAATTTCCGATAGATGGATTTGGTGGAAAGAATTTTCCAACACTTTCTAATTTTTTATCTAATACTCCTTTTAGAACTCCAGAACCTACAGAAACATATTTTTTATTTGATTTGATTGAATCAAATTTTTTCATATCTATAATAATTCCGTTATTTAGGGCGCTCCCTACGAGCCCTGTTCCTGCTCCTCTAACTGTAACTGATATTCCAAATCTTTTTGCAATTTTGATTGTTCTAATTACATCTTCTTCATTTTTTGCAATCACTATGATTTTTGGAATTATTTGATATGAGCTTGCATCTACTGAATAAAATTCTCTAAACTCTTTTTTGTAAAGTACTTCTCCTTGAATTTTTGATTCTAATATTTTTAAAATTGATTTTTTCATATATTCTGATTATTTCTTTATTCTATAGTAATTCTACTTTTGAGCGTGAATTCTTGAATACTTCTTGTGTATTTCCTGCTGTTACCTGTAATTACCACTCAGTGGTAATAGTATATATAGCCAGATAAATTTGGCATAGTATGAGTACACAAACTGAAAAAACAACTCAAAAATCAAATCAGACAAACAGTGTATATGCAGTCTACAAGCAAAATGTACAAAAATACTTTGAAAGTATCGCAAAAATTACTCCACAGTATTTCCAAGCTTCAACTCATTTTCAAGACGAATGCATGAAAGCTGCTGAGAAATCATTTGATGCTGCAATCACAATGCAACAAGAATTTGCACAAAAATCAGGAATTATCGCTGATATTCCAGATGCTGCAAAAACTGTAATTGTAGATTCCAACAAACAAATTATTCAAGCAGGTTCAATTCAAAACCAAATTGCAAAAACTGCAATGGATGCAACTACTCAAAATGTAAAAGCATTCAATGACAATGTTTCTGCATTTACTGATTTGAATAAAAACATTATCCAATCTTGGATAAGTACATTCACACCTTCAAGAAACTAAGGTGTTTTTTTATTTTTATTTTTTTTGTTTTCTAACTTCCTCTAATTTTTTATTCCCTTAGAGAGCCTGCAAATTCTTGTAAATGTAGTATTTTTTCATCTAACGTAAGTACTAAAAATTCATTCATTTTAGATTTGAACTCTGTACGTTTTGCATCCTTTTCTTCATCAGATAGGGTTGTAAACTCTTTCTTCATTTCTTTAAAGTGGGATTTGATTAATTCTCTGTCTTCGTCAGATATTGAAGCAAATGCTTTTTTCGTTTCTTTAAACTGTGCAAATTTTACTTCACGTTCTTCTGGAGTCAGTTTTGCAAATTTCTCTTTCCACTCACCCTTTTTCCAATGATCATTACCTTCTGCCATTACATTGGGAATTGTAAATACAAACATCAGGGCAAAAACTGCTATAAATGCAGGAATCATAAATTTGATTTTTTTGTTCATTATGGTGAATTATGACTAATTACATTTAGCATTTGTTATGAATTTACACTAATTTAGGCATGATCATGCTTATCTAAATGAAGTAATGATCTTATGATATGGGATTGTTTGGAAGAAAAAAAGAAGAGAAAAAACCAAAGAAAAGAGATGGAAGAAAACAGAAAGGACAGAAAGCAGCTGAACAAAAACAACGAGTTAAAAATTACAAAAAAGAACAACAAGTAAATAAAAAGAAGAAAAAACCAAAAAAGTATTAGATTTTAGTATGTCAAAATTAGAAATCAGCCAAGAACCAAACCTGAAATTATGAAAATCTTTCTTGTTATGCTCATATCATTCCAATTCATTTTCTTATCTAAATCTACACAGAAAATTTACCTTGATTGACTTTTTTTGTTTTTTCTTTTTTATTATTGGATTTATGAATAAATTTGAAATATATGAAAACTAGAATTGGAGATTTTAACAATACCAACAAAATCAAATAATCTGTTAATTCCATTTTCATCTAACCGTTACTTGACCAACCATCCAAGGATGAACCATACAGAAATAATCAATCTCACCTAATGTGTCTGCAGTCCATTCGTATGATTGTCCTGCCATTACCATTGATGTATCAAATTC
>Ga0207990_1000510_pt1 | contig 22513 bp, 23 predicted proteins | sample ETNtaG_8_FD_185780 | JGI IMG/M metagenome (GOLD analysis project Ga0207990, IMG submission 185780) | Marine microbial and viral communities from oxygen minimum zone, Eastern Pacific Ocean - ETNP201406SV75 (SPAdes) (version 2) | ecosystem: Environmental > Aquatic > Marine > Oceanic ...
GATTTGGCTACACTTAATTATCTATTCTTACAAATAAAATGTGTCGCCCACCCTAACCAGAATACTTTTTTGAGAAGAGCAGACTGCATTTTGACCAAAAAAGGCGCCACTAGTGTGCTGATTAAATGCCAAATTCGTTAAAGTTGCTAGTGGCTCCTTAATGTTAATTATTTCACCAGTATCTTGGCTTATAGTTGTAATTTTGCAACGCTTACAGGCCTTCCTTAAACCAAAAAAGTATTCTTTGTTAGTTGAGTATAAATTGTGTGGCTGTTTATTTTCTATATCTGATATCCCATTTACAACTATATTAGGTCTAAATCTGTTCATCTCTACATGTGTTTGCCCTATACTAGTAAGGGCACTATTTAATATGTCTAGCGAATTCCACGAAGTAATCAAATAAGGGAACTGATCAGAAAACGCGCTTTGTGCCTCACCTTCTGTTAAATACTTTGATGGTACTTGCCGCTCTTCACTTGCAGCAAACCTTACCAGTCTGAGTAATTTATTGTTATACCTGCCTAGTGTTTGAGTTAACCAGTCTGACACCTCATCACCTTCATCATTTGCAGAGCAAACATCGTCCCAGACTGTAGCCTTAACAAATTTCTGATGGCTATTGTTAAGACTAACCTTAACTTGACCTCCTTTAGGTGATCTTAAGGTCAGATAATTAGCATCAATCTGTACTGTTATAGTAGCCATTTTTTCAATTTGTCGCTGAGTGAGAAAAAAATAGTCACTATCAGTAATCATCCATTCTCGGTCATACTTGAAACCACGTTGACTCGTTACTGCCTCACTGAGAGCTATCCCTCTAAGAGATTTAACGGGGTATATGTAAAGATTAGTAATCTCAATCACTATAATAACTTGTTTATTATTACTCTTTTAGTTTATAGCCTGTCTTAAACATCCAAGCTATTAATACTAAGCAAATTGAAAGGAATACAAGTATCATCGTCAAACTGGTGAATACACCAACATCTGAAACTTCAAAGAAGCTCCATCGAAATCCGCTCACTAGATATAGTACTGGATTAAATAAAGTCACTGTCTGCCAGAAAGGTGGCAACATGCTTACTGAATAAAAGCTGCCTCCCAAAAATACTAGTGGTGTAATTATCAATAAAGGAACAACTTGAAGTTTTTCAAAATTTCCGGCCCACAGTCCTATAATAAATCCGAACAAACTAAATGTTACGCAAGTTAACAATAAAAATGTCACCATCCATATTGGGTGCTCTATCTGAAGCTCTACAAAGAAGCTTGCAGTAATTAATATTATTGTAGCCAAAATTAGTGACTTTGATGCTGCAGCTCCTACATAACCTATTAGGGCTTCATAAAAGGATATAGGCGCCGATAGAATTTCGTAAATAGTGCCTGTAAATTTAGGAAAAAATATTCCAAAAGAAGCATTAGATATGCTTTGGGTTAGAACTGATAACATAGTTAGTCCAGGAACAATAAATAGCGCATAAGGCACGCCCTCAATATTACTAATGCTTGAACCTATTGCTGAACCAAAAACAACAAAATACAGGATTGTTGAAATCACAGGTGAGGCAATACTTTGGAACAAAGTATTCCAGAATCGTGTCATCTCATTTTGATAAATTACTTTAATTGCTCTATAGTTAATATTCATTTTTTCACCAAATTAACAAAAATGTCTTCAAGAGAGCTTTCATTGATTTGCATGTCCCTTGTAACTAGTCCGGCCTCATTTATTGCTTGCAATAGTTTAGTGATACCTGTCCCACCATCCTTGGAACTATATGTATATGCTATACACTGCCCATCCTCAATGAGTTCGATATTATAATCTTTAAGAACTTCTGGCAATTCGGAAATTTTTTCTTTTAATTCTATTATTAGTTGCTTTTTACCAAGCCTATCCATCAATGTTTTTGTTTTTTCAACCAATAACAATTCACCGTCATTAATCACTCCAACACAATCAGCAATTGCTTGCGCCTCCTCAATGTAATGTGTTGTTAGAATAATAGTAACACCAGAATTTTTTAACTCACGAACAATTTTCCACATGTCCTTTCTTAGCTCAACATCTACACCCGCAGTTGGCTCATCTAGAAATAGTATTTTTGGCTCGTGAGATAACGCCTTTGCTATCAGAACTCTCCTTTTCATACCACCAGAAAGTGTACGCAATTCATCATCCTTTTTGTCAAATAATGATAAATCCTTAAGTAGCTTCTCGATATAAGCATCGTCCTTTTTTTGGTTATACAATCCCCTAGAAAAGTTAACCGTACTCCAAACTTTATCAAACGCTCCCAAGGTCAATTCTTGAGGCACAAGACCGATCATTTCTCGTGTTTTTCTGAAATCATCGATTATATCGTTACCATCAACAGTAACACTGCCTGATGTCGGTGAAATAATACCGCATATCGTTGATATTAAGGTCGTCTTACCAGCGCCATTAGGGCCTAAAAGGGCTAAAATCTCACCTTTATTAATGTCCAAATTAATATTTTTTAATGCTTCAAATCCAGAGTCATAGGTCTTAGATAATTCTTTAATAGAGACTATTGAGCTCATAAGGGTTATTTGCAATATAAGTAAGTAAAAACATGAATCATTGTACTTAGTTATTTAGTTATTGAATAAATATTTGATAGGCACTTTATATTAAGAATTCTGTAATATATAGCTATATTTGTTTGTTCCAATAAAGTATGGCTTATTATATTATTAAAATAACAACAGGTACTTAGTTATAGAAGACGTGTGCCATTATCAATTGGCAAATCTGTGGTAGCTAAAACTACAGATTTGTCTCCTCGATAAAATCCTAGAATTAAGCATTCGCTCATGATCGGTCCAACCTGTTTAGGGTGAAAATTTACAACACCCATAACCTTTTTCTCTAGCAGCTCTTCTTTTGTATATAAATTTGTAATTTGAGCGCTTGATTTTTTTACACCGATCTCTGCACCAAAATCAACATGCAAAATGTAAGCTGGATTTCTTGCTTTTGGAAAATCTTCAACTTTAATAATGCTACCTGTACGTATATCAACTTTTAGATAATCTTCAAATGTAATTTTGGACATTTATTTCGCTTATTGTTTACAAAACTATTTTATTAAAGTGCATCTAAACCCAACGACGAACTTTGGACTTGTACTCAATATACTTAGATCTGAATATAGATTCTAGCGCCCTCTCTTCTGGAATTATTTGGAGTCTACTAATTGTCAATATAAACAGAAAAGGAAGTGCTAATGCATAGGCACTTGACAAGTATACCCCCCAACCTAATAGACACATTAATAAACCAAGATACATTGGGTTACGTGTATATCTATATACGCCTGTACATACTAAACTGGTTGCTTCTTTAGGTTCTAGTGGATTAATAGTAGTTTTAGCTCTAATACATCCCATAAAACCTAGAGCTGCGATAGAAAAGCCTACTACAAAACAGACAACTGACATTGCTACTCTTAACTCATTCCCTAATAATGAATTATCTGATAAAGAAGAAGCTAACCACATAAGTATTGCAAAGATAACTGTAAGTATTGGTGGAGGTATTTTAGTCTCAAGATAATTTAAAGACGGCATAATAATGATACTAACACATGAAACAGAATAATTCATCTATATTTGAATGGTTACTTGAAAAAATAAACCTTGTCAGGCTATTTATAATTTTATTAATGTTAACAATAATAATTCCAATTAATTCATAAAACTGTTTAGTTACATTTCTAATCAATGACTCTATACCTCTTCCCCCACAACTCCAAAACTAATGTAGCACCGATAATAACTGCGATACCTAGCCACTGAAAAGGCCCAATGATATTATTTAGAAATAATACACCTATAGCAATTGTAAATACTGGTTCAAGATACATTATATTTGAGGTTCTAACAGGCCCAACTTTGGCAATTGAATGGTAAAAGAAGTAACATCCACCAATCATTCCTAGTGCAGAAATAAAACACCAAGTCACTGCAAGAGTACTGACTTGTGGATCATTAATAATAAACAAAAACGTGAACAGGGCTGTTGGCATTGCCATGATATACTTCATCAAACCCCAACCAGGGACTATACTTTTGTGCCTAGAAACAATATTAATAACTGTCTGAGAAGCTGCTGCACCAAACGCAAAAAGAACTCCAAAAATATTCCATCCATTTGTATCTGAGTCACTAAGTAACCAGATTCCAAAAAGAGATACAAATAATGCAGCAGCAGAAAGAATGTCGATTGATCTTGATTTCACAATTGAATTAGCGAAAAAAGTGAGTACTGGGAAAGTATATACAACACTAACAGCAATACTTATAGGTAACAGTTCAATTGCTGACATGTAAGCTGAAATAAAAAATGTCGTACAAATACTTATAACAAATAGTCGTAAATATGGCGTATTAGTTTGAGTCTTTTTAGAGCTTATGTCGACCACAAATGAAACAATAAAAGTAATAAAAAATCGCACAAAAAGAAGCATTATAATGCCTGAACCAGCGCTAAATGCTAGTGCTGACGAGGTAGCCGCAATAGACCAACTTATGGCAGCTAAAATGGCGAACATTACATTAATGTTTCTAAAATTTATAGAAAACATATCACTCGATTTGGGTCCGATTACTGAGTAGTTTATTTTTTATTTTGCCTGGATTGTTAGTTGTAATTGATTGCGCTCCCCAACTGATTGTTTTATTGATAATTCCTATATCATCCATTGTCCATCCGGAATGGTAAGACAAACCCAGCTCAATAACTTTGGATGCCAACACTTCTACTGAGGTGTTGTTGGAGCTTAGCCCATCTGCCTTGGTGTCTAATAAGGTTGATATTATAAATTCAATATCATTAATTTGAACAAAATCATTTAGCCATAATGCAACTAATTTAGGCTCAATAATTTTACATTTTTTTATTATTCTTTGGTCGAATGAAATTATAATAATCTGCCTCAAATCAAGCCTAGACAGCTTTATTTTGTCCAATAAAATGGGTACTATATTTTCACTGCATTTAATCTCAACAAGGATTTTTTTATCTCTTGGTACGGTATCAAATACTTGCTCAATAGTTGCAATTCTCTCATTACAGAATTTATCTCCAAAATAACTACCAATATCGAGACCTTTTAACTCTTTCAGTGTTGATTTGTTTATAGCTAACCTAGTACCGCTAACTCTATTGGTATCGCTATCGTGTATACAAACTATATGTCCGTCCTTGGTAAGATGAAAGTCACCCTCTATTGCGTCTGCATTTTGTTGCCACGCCAACCTAAATGACGCCAAGGTATTTTCGGGAGCGTCCCCTGAAGCGCCACGATGTGCAACTATCATGGGTATCGTATAGGTTGGTTTTTGCAGCACTTTCTCCTAAAATGTGAATTGCTAGATTATTGATATTTACTACTAATTAATAAATATATCAATTCAGCATTTTTCTCTGGATTATATATCTTAATAAATAAAGAAATACAGTTAAAAAACAAAAATATATTATATTATTTTGCATATCTAATAATGCAGTATGTTCTCTTGAGAAACTTAATGGTAAACTTTGCGATTAATTTACAACTCAATAGTTTTATAAATGCGATAAAGGTGCGCAATTTAATGGAGTTACAAAATATATTGTATGAAACTAACCGGTAAAGAAGCACAAACAATTAATCTCGGTTTACTACTTCAAAAATCAGCAGAAAGTTTTGGTCCAAAACCATTCGTCACACAAGCAGAGACCGGTGAATGCTTAACGTATTCTGAATTTAACCACTTAACAAATACTATAGCTCACGGTATAAATGATTTGGGAATTTATGACAATGAATATGTTGCCATAATGCTGCCAAACTGCATACAATTTTTAGCCAGCTCATATGCACTAAAAAAAATTGGTGCCATAGAAGTTGCTATTAATAACACCTTTAAAGGTGTATCACTTACTCGCATGATCAACCTAACAAAGTGTAAAAAACTGATTACCTCAAGTGATTACTTGCAGCAACTATCTGATGTGATGCATGATCTAAATTACCTTGAACAAATAATCATGACTGACGAGCATGCATATACAAGTAAGATATTCAATAACAAAGAAGTGCTTCCATGGAATTATATAATTAGTGATTCAAATACAAACCTGCCTTGTAATTTTGCTGATGACGAAACGGCTGTAATTCTTTTTACATCTGGCACAACTGGGGTGTCCAAGGGGTGTGATATTCCACACAGGAGTTCAGTTAGAGCAGCAGAGTCAATGATAGAGGCCTTTGATTTAACCGGTAATGACTGCGTGTACTCACCGTACCCACTTTTTCATGTTGGTGCTACCCAATATGACATTCTACCAGCAATGATGGTAGGCGGACAGGCCATAATTAGACAAGGATTTAGTCTTTCTAACTTTTGGAAAGACGTATGCAAATATGAAGCAACTTGGTTTATGTCTTTGGGATCTGTTCAACAGCTTATTTGGTCTGCGCCTATATGTATAGAAGAGACACGGCATAATTTACGCTTTATATGGGGTACACCGTTATCAGTTAATCACGATGAATTCGAAGCACGATTTAAATTAAAGCTTGCTCGTGGCGGAGGCTACGGCTCAACTGAAGCAGGGGGAGTGGCTCTACCTCTATTCGATAAAGCTGGAGCAGGTAAAGTTTTAGACCGATACGAAGTTGCTATTGTGGATGATAATAACAACGCACTTCCAGCTGGAAAGCCTGGCGAACTTATTATAAGGTCTCGCGAACCGCACATAATGGCCTCTAAATACTTAGGAATGCCAACAAAAACAGCAGAGGCATGGCGAAATTCGTGGTTCCATACTGGTGACCTCGCTCGCCTTGACGAGGATGGTGATCTTTTTTGGTTAGCTAGAATGTCTGAAAGAATCAGGGTACAAGGTGAGATGGTTTCAGCCTACGAAATAGAAGAGGGTATATTTACACATCCAAGCGTAGAAGATTGTGCTGTTATTGGTGTTCCTGATAGTTACGGTGAAGAACTAGTGAAGGCGTTTGTAACTTTGAGAAACAATTCGTCACTTAATATAGACGAACTTCAATTGTATTGCTCTAATATTATGAGCAAATACATGACCCCAACGTTACTGGAAATATTGGATACAATGCCACGCACTCAAACCGGTAAACCTGCTAAGACGGAACTACAAAATAGAGGCTAATCTATTTCGCAAATAGTTCTGAATTAATATCCTTAAATGCCTTAAATTCTAAATAATTACCTGAAGGGTCTTCAAAAAACATAGTCCCCTGCTCACCCTTCTCCCCTTCGAAACGAATATATGGTTCAATTATAAAGTTATCAATCACCTTCCTAACTCTGTTTGTAAGTTGATACCAATCGTCGAAATTAAGGACTACCCCAAAATGGGGTATAGGAACTCCCTTGCCATCGACTATATTTGAAACTGACTGAACTTTTCCTTGCTTTCCAATAATAGGACTTAAGTGAGTAACTAGTTGGTGACCGAACATATTAAAGTCAATCCAATCATCTGTACTTCTGCCCTCAGGAAGACCTAACTTATGGCCATAAAAATCTCTTGCCTCGTGTATATCACGAACTGGAATTGCAAGATGAAAAGGTGTTAGTTGCATTACATTTCAAACAATCAATTTACAATAATTAGGGGTTATGTCAAAGAAATACTTAGAACAAAGAAACGCTCAATTTCATCCAATAATCTGGGAATAAGCCAATAACCAATATAAGTACACCGTTAATAGAAAGAATTAGCTTCATATCCATAGGAGCATTAATTACAGCTTCGCTTTCAGAATCATCAAAATACATTGATTTTATAATTTGTAGATAATAATAAGCACTAATAACTGCGAACACAACTGCAATTATTGCGATAGTGACAAATCCTGACGATACAACTTGTTGTAGAATAAAGAATTTAGAATAGAAGCCTATAAACGGAGGCACCCCAGCCATAGACAGCATAACCACTAGCATCACCAGAGCGAACCAGGGTGATTGCTTGCTCAGACCCTTGTAATCAGATATTTTATCGGCCTCATAACCATTTCTGTTTAGCAATATAACTACACCAAATGCAGCCAGACTCATGAGCACATACACAAGAACATAAAATGTTGCTGCACCGTATCCCGACACTTCTCCAGTTACAAATCCTAACATAATAAAGCCTACATGTGAAATCGTTGAATAAGCCAACATACGTTTGATATTTGTCTGCATTAACGCAACCACAGAGCCCAGCGCTATTGACAATAAAGATAATGCGATAAATAAATCTGCCCAGTAATCATGCATGGAGCCTAACCCGTCTATCAAAATACGAACAAGCATTGCAAGTGCGGCTATCTTTGGAACCGAAGATAAAAACATTGTAACTGATGTTGGTGCTCCCTCATAAACATCAGGCACCCACATATGAAACGGTACTGCACCAAGCTTAAATGCAACACCTATAACCAAGAAAACAAGGCCAAAATTAAGAATTAAAGTCTCCCTAGAGTCGATACTTGAATTTGAAGCAAATGTGGCAATTTCGCTAATAACAATACTGCCACTTATACCGTAGACCATTGAAATACCATAAAGCAATAACCCGGAAGCTATAGCACCCAATACAAAATATTTAAGTGCTGCCTCTACTGCAACTGACCTATCGCGGGCTATTGCAATGAGTGTATACAAAGACAGAGAAAGAATTTCAAGACCAAGATACAATGTAAGCATGCTAGATCCAGACACCATAACCATCATTCCCAACACTGCAAGTAGTACAATTACAAAGTACTCCCCTCTAAACAATGAGTGCTGAATTAGGTAGTGCCTTGTATAAACCATAGCAACCATTGCCGACCCCATTATGAAGACCTTAAATACAGATGCCATGTCATCAAGAATAAATGAATCGCTAAAAATTACTGTCTCAGGATGACCTATTAGGTTATACGCCAGAATTCCAGTTACAAGTAAACATAGTTGAGAAAGATAGTATATGACCTGCTTAAACTTACTTGTTAAAAATAGGTCTGTAAGTAAAATAATCACAATACTGCTTATTAAGAATATCTCTGGTAGAGCTATTATTAATGAGTTTAGTTCAAACGAGAAGTTGTTAGTCATAACTTTGAGCTCAATGCTTGTTGTAATAAATTTTCAATCGAGGCGTGCATTACCTCAATGACCGGTTGCGGGTAAAGTCCCACAATGAGAACAGCTAATGCCAACACTGCAAGAATTGCAAACTCACGCCCATTAATATCGCTCAATGTCTTAACTTCATCATTAGTTATGGGCCCCCAAAAAACACGCTTAACCATCCACAAAGTGTATGCGGCACCAAGTACAAGTGTCAATGATGCCAATACTGCATACCAAATGTTCGCCTGAACTGCTCCTAAAATAACCATAAACTCACCCACAAATCCTGATGTCGCAGGCAACCCAGCGTTTGCCATTGCAAAAAGTACTGCAAACCCAGTGAACTTAGGCATAGAATTTATAACACCGCCATAAGTAGATATCTCTCTTGAGTGTAGTCGATCATACAAGACACCAACCACAAGGAACATAGCTGCTGAGATAAATCCATGTGAGATCATCTGCACCATAGCCCCTTCAAGTCCTAATAGCGCCCCTTCTGCACTTCCAGGCTTGTAAGCCAAAAATAGGGCAAACACTCCCAATGTAACAAATCCCATATGTGAAATTGATGAATATGCAATTAGTTTCTTCATATCTCTTTGCACTAGCGCAACAAATCCAATATACACAATAGCTATAAGTGACAGAATTATCACTACTTCAGAAAATTCCAGCGAAGCATCTGGTGTGATTGGTAACGAAAAACGGAAGAAACCATACCCTCCCATCTTCAGCATAATAGCTGCTAGAATTACTGATCCACCTGTAGGCGCTTGCACATGAGCATCTGGCAACCATGTGTGCACTGGAAACATTGGAACCTTGACTGCGAATGCCATAAAGAAAGCCCAAAATATCCAACTCTGCTCAATAAGGCTTAGGTCAAGTTCATGCATTGCAAGAATTGAAAAGGATCCGCCTTTGTTGTACATGTAAATTAGAGAAACCAACATGAACACTGAGCCCAAGAAAGTGTATAAAAAGAACTTAATTGCAGCATAGACACGATTATCGCCACCCCAAATACCAATAATTAGTAACATAGGGATAAGTGAAGCCTCCCAAAACGCGTAAAACAAAATTGCATCTAAGGAAGAAAAAACACCAATTATTAAACCTTCCATCATCAAGAATGCTGCCATATAATGAGCAACCCTTCTAGTTATTACTTCCCACCCAGCAACAATCACTAGAACTGTTGAGAATGTTGTAAGGATAATCAGAGGCATTGAAATACCGTCCACGCCTATATGATAATTAATATCGAACAGAGAAATCCAGGATGATTTTTCAACAAATTGCATTAAGTGAGTTGAGCTATCAAACCCTGTAAACAAACCTAATGACATAACAAATACAACAATTGAAATTAATACACTGAGCCAGCGTGCAGTCTCAGCACGGCCATTTCCAACCAAGACAATGATTACACCACCTAATATTGGCATCCAAATTAATAAACTAAGAAGCATCTTATCCATACTTAAAACTCTAAATGAATTCGTGGTTGGTCACCTAAGAAAAGTGACCAAGTTAAAATAATTAATAAACTGAAAATCATGAAGAAAGCGTAGTGATAAACGTAACCAGTTTGGATTGGGCGAATAATCGAGCCAACAAAACCAATCAACTTTGCACTTCCATTAACTGCTATCTTGTCAATTATCCCCATATCAGAAACCTTCCATAAAAGGTTACCTAATTTTTTAACACCATTAACGAATACAATCTCATTAAGACGATCAAAGCCATAGAGTGAATCCAGTACATAATAGGTGCGATGAAATCGTTTTTGAATGGCATCAGCCCAATCTGTTCTGTAGAGTGAAAACAACCATGCAGCAGCAATACCAGCAACCATCATCCAGAATGGAGCTGTTACAAATGCATGAGGTATCATAGATGCGGCGCCATGAAATTCGTGTTTCAGCTCAGCTATAGATACATGACTAGAAGCTACTGTAATTGCATTATCCAACCATCCGGTAAAGAGCATAGGCTCAATCGTTAGATATCCAATAACTGCTGATGGTATTGCCAAAGCAATCAACGGAAAGGTTATAGATGGTACCGACTCTTTTAAATGCTCTTCGGTGTGATGATCAACCCTAGACTCGCCATGAAATACTAAGAAGAACATCCTTAGAGAATAAAATGCAGTTATAAATACACCTGCAACAACGGCGTAATAGACTAAATTTGCATACGGAAGTGAAGAGAAATGCACAGCCTCAATGATCATGTCTTTTGAATAAAAGCCTGCGAAACCAGGAAAACCAATCAAAGCAAGAGTGCCAATAAGAGAGGTTATATACGTGATTGGCATTTTTTTATAAAGGCCGCCCATCTTTCTAATGTCTTGTTCATGATGCATAGCCACTATTACTGACCCTGCTGCTAGAAAAAGTAGAGCTTTAAAGAATGCATGAGTCATGAGATGAAATATTGCAACCGAATAAGCACTAGCCCCCAAGGCTACTGTCATATATCCCAACTGTGACAGTGTTGAGTAAGCTACAACTCTTTTTATGTCATTCTGCACTATCCCTAGTAATCCCATAAATAAAGCTGTAATAGCTCCAATTACCATTACCACTGTTAATGCAACCTCGCTCAATTCGAACATTGGGGACATGCGTGAAACCATAAAGATACCTGCAGTAACCATTGTTGCTGCATGTATAAGTGCTGAAATTGGAGTTGGTCCTTCCATAGAGCCAGGTAACCAGACGTGTAATGGTACCTGAGCAGATTTTCCCATTGCTCCAATAAACAACAATATACAAGTAACAGTAATAACTGATGACCCATCCAATATAGTCAAACCATTTACTGTACTAAGATTATTGAATACTTCCATATAGTCAAGTGAACCAAAGTACATTAATACTAGTGCTATTCCCAACAAGAAGCCGAAGTCACCCACCCTGTTTACTAGAAATGCTTTAAGGTTAGCCTCGACTGCTGACTCTTTGTGATGCCAAAAACCAATCAGTAGGTACGAGACCAGACCCACAGCTTCCCACCCAAAGAATAATTGCATAAAGTTATTCGACATAACTAGCATAAACATCGCAAATGTGAACAAGGAAATATAACTAAAAAATTTAGTATAGCCATCGTCATCATCCATATACCCTATGGTATAAATATGCACCATAAGTGAAACGAATGAGACCACTACCAACATAACAGATGTCAGGTTATCTATTAGAAATCCAACGCTAACATTAAGGCTGCCAATTTGCATCCATGTGTATAGATTCTGATTGAACACCTCACCTCTTTCTAATACATGAATATTAAAAATATATAGCGATAACATTGTTGAAATTAAAACACCTAAAATTGTTATCGTGTGGGTGGCTTTACGTCCAAGAGCCCCTCCAAAGAAACCAGCAATAATCGCACCCAATAATGGCGACAGGGCAATTGTTAAGTATATATTCTCCATTGTCATTCTTGGATTAGCCCCTCAAGCTGTTAGTAACATCTATATTAATGGAACCTTTGTTTCTATAGACTAGGGTCAATATTCCCAGACCGATAGCAACCTCAGCTGCTGCCACTGTCAGAATAAAAAATACAAAAATCTGCCCAGCCTGGTCACCCATAAAATAAGAGAACGCGATAAAATTAGTATTTACTGCAGCAAGCATCAACTCAACACACATAAGTAAAGTGATTATATTAGTACGATTAACAAATATACCTGCTAAGCCAATACAAAATACTATTGCACTTAATATCAGGTAGTCACTAAGTGTTATCATAATCATTCATCCTTTTTATTAGTTGAAGTGATAGAGACCAATCTAACCCGATCTTTTGCTTGGGTATTAACCTGCTCGCTAATTGATTGCTTTTTACTCCGTTTTTCAGTTCTATGAATAAGCGTTATTGCTGCGATGATTGCTATTAATAATAAGACAGCCGCTAACTCAAATGGATAAACATAAATCGTATACAATTCTTGAGCAAGTTCGGTAATATTACTATAATCTGATGCATGCTTTATAGGTCCTGCAATAACATCCATACCAAACTGGTCTGCACCTAAAACCAAAGACATTTCTGCAATAACAACTGCAGCAACGCCCAACCCAATAGGGAAGTAACCAGTAAATTTAGCTTTCAAAGTGGAGTCATCTATATCGAGCATTTTGATAACAAATAAGAACAACACCATAACAGCTCCAACGTATACCAGTATGAGAGTTATTGCTAAGAATTCAGCTTCCAGCAATAACCATAAACTTGCTGCAGAGAAGAATGACAGAATCAAAAATAAGGCCGAGAAAGCTGTATTCCTTGAAAAAACCATAGCCAAAGAACTGACAATTAGCCAAAATGAAAATACATAAAATAATATTTGCTCGAATCCCATAATTAGTTACCTGTATTTAGCATCTTCAAGTTTAGTTTTATCTATCATTTTTTTATTTTTATCACCAATTTCAAGTAGCCTTTCTTTTGTAAGTACACTACCATCTCGAGATTCGAATGCATAATCAAAAATTTGCGTTTCAACAATTGCATCTACCGGGCAAGCCTCTTCACAAAACCCACAAAAAATACATTTAAACAAATCAATATCGTATTGGGCTGTCCTCCTAGTGCCGTCACTCCTCAATTCAGATTCAATAGTTATAGCATTCGCTGGACAAACTGCCTCGCAGAGCTTACAAGCTATACACCTCTCCTCACCATTAGAGTATCTGCGTAGCGCATGAATACCCCTAAAACGCGGAGAAATTGGAGTCCTTTCCTCTGGAAATTGAACAGTAATTTTAGTGTTAACTAGCTCTTTAGCAGTAACACTCATGCCAGAGAGTAGCTCAGTCAAAGCAAAGTCTTTAAATATTTTTTTAAATTTGTTAACCATAAAATTTACTCTACTAGAACCAAGGGCCAAGACTAAACTGTGTCATTAATGCAACAACAAAAATCCATGCAATTGTTAGGGGTAGGAAAACTTTCCAACATAGGCGCATAATTTGGTCATACCTAAACCTTGGAAATGTTGCTCTAATCCACAAGTATAAAAATAAAAAGAAACTCATTTTTGCCAATAACCACATTAAATCAGGGACAAACTCAAAAAAACTTTCTAAATAAGGTATACCTTCAAACGGTGAATGCCAACCACCAAAGAACATCAATACTGCTAAAGCCGCCATCATAATCATGTTGATATATTCGGCCATAAAAAATAAAGCAAAACACATACCAGAATACTCTACATGTGTACCGCCAACAATTTCTGACTCACCCTCAACAACATCAAAAGGTGCGCGGTTTGTCTCTGTTAAAGCAGAAATCCAAAAAACAATCATCATTGGAAATAATGGAACAACGTACCAATTCCAGATACCGCCTCGTTGACCAGCAACAATATCATTTAAATTTAGAGAGCCTGCAACCATAACTACAGTGACAATAACAAAGCCAACTACAATTTCATATGAAACCAAAAGAGCGGTACTTCTCATGGCTCCTAATAGTGGGTATTTTGAATTTGAGGCCCAACCAGCGAGGATAATTCCATACACCCCTACAGATCCAATTGCCAGCACATAGAGCAAACTTATATCTAAGTTAGTAATATAAAAATCTTCTCCTAAAGGTATAACTGCCCATATAGCTACAGCCGGAACGAAGGCCAAAATTGGTGCCAATAAAAATAAATAAATGTTTGCCTTGGTTGGAAAAATTATTTCCTTAAACATCATCTTGAAAACGTCGGCAAATGGCTGTAATAGCCCTATAGGTCCAACCCTATTAGGGCCAATTCTGAGCTGCATATAGCCTATAACTTTACGTTCTGCATAAGTCATATAAGCCATCATAATAATCAAAGGAAGTACTAGCGCTACACCCTTAATAAATATAATAATTACGGTTGCAACTCCCCCATCAAGCCAAGGTATTAGTTCGTGAACCAATTCAACAAACGATCCCCATAGAGCTATCATTGTGAAACCCCAAGTGATGTTGATTTATTGGCGTTGATAAAGACACAGTTATTTGCAACGAGCTCACTAACTACAACAGGGACACCTAAATAATTATCTGCATCACTAATATTTAATGATTTTGCAGTTGAGTAGTTCATTGAAGCAGTGTTTAGTTTGCCTATTTTAGTTTCTTGCAATGAGGCTGAATGTCTCAGCAGTGCATCAGTAGAATATGGCGATGACTGCCAGATAATTTCAACACCTTTTGAGCTTTTTATATTAATATTATTATCGCTCTCTTGTTTTGTCTGAATCTGGTGTTTAATTTCATCGACAACTTGACCAGAGGTATTGTAATTAAAACCAGGCACTCCAAGTAAATCTGCCAACACTTTTATAACCTTCCATGCCGGTTTTGCATCTTCTGGAGCCCCAACAGAAGCAACAAATGACTGCAATTCACCTTCAACATTAACATGTGTGCCTGAGGTCTCATAATAACTTGCAATCGGCAACATTACATCCGAATATTCAGACACATCATCATCCTTGAAGCTGTTCAAAGATATAACGAAGGTATTTTTATTGTTGAGAGCTTTTATTGCTGATACAGAGTTGTGGAAATCATATTTTGGATAGACATCTAAAAGAATATAGGCGTTCATTTCAGAATCAAGCATTGAATTTACATCTTTGCCGCCCTTACCTGGCAGGCATCCTGCTAAGTTTGCTGCAGTAGCGTTTCCTGTCTCACTTAAATTTAGAGATGAGCTATTGGTTAGATTAGCAAGTTTATTAACTATATTAGCAATATTCAATGCATTTTTATTATTCTTGATGTGCTCACCAAGAACGATTACTGAGCTATCTGACATTAATAACTTTTCAGCTAATATAGCTGTCTGCTTAGTTACATCAACTTTATTTAGATACTCAGGAATTTTCTGTTTATTTGACTCAAGAGCAGCTTTTAATGTACCAGCCAAGACATTGGCAATTTGTCCTGGACTAATTATATTTGCATTGTTAATTGGAAAGTTAAAATTAAACTCCATAGAATTTATAACATCAACTGTAGCACCGTTCAGGGTCGATTTACGCAACCTATGATTTATCATTGGCTGTTCTAGTCTAGTAAAAGAACCAATAACTAAAGCATGATCTATCTGCTCTAACTCAGATAACTTTATATTTGTATTAAGATTTATTGCATTACTTGTATCTTTAGCACTTAAACGATAATCAATATTTTCACATTCAATACCTGTTAGTAATTTTTGCAACAAGTAGTACTCTTCAAGGGTTGATATATTGGATGCTAGTGCGCCTAACTTATTTACTTCTTTATTGTCTATAACATTACTCAGTAATGCCTTAGTAGAGAACTCAAGAGCCGCATCCCATTCAACTTCTTTCCATACACTATTAATTTTAATTTGTGGCTTAAGTAATCGATTTTCATGAGACAGTCCTTCGTAAGAGAAGCGGTCTCTGTCAGAGATCCATGTTTCGTTTACATTATCATTGCTCCTAGCAACAACTCGCTTTACTTTGCCTTTGTATGTTTGGACATGAATGTTTGATCCTACTAAGTCATGCCTTGCAATGCTCTCTGTTGCATGCATTTGCCAAGACCTTAATTCATATCTAAAAGGTTTGGAGGTTAATGCTCCAACAGGACACACATCAATCATGTTTCCCGATAGCTCTGATTGAATTCCCTCCTCAAGGAATGGTTCAATCTTGAGATTTTCACCACGACCGGTACCTCCCATCTCCATAATGCCTGCCACCTCGGCGCCAAAACGCACACACCTTGTGCAATGTATACAGCGTGTCATATCTGTTTGAATTAGCGCACTAATATTGCTTTCGGAAATTACACGTTTACCTTCATTGAACTTTGAGACATCTGAACCATAAGTCATGGCCACATCTTGCAACTCGCACTCGCCACCTTGATCACAGATAGGGCAGTCAAGTGGATGATTTATTAGCAAAAACTCCATAACTGCTTTTTGGCTAGATTTTGCCTTTTCATTTTGAGTTCTAACTTTCATGCCCTCACTTACTGGTGTAGAACATGCGGGCTGTGGTTTAGGTGCCCCCTCAACATCAACTAAGCACATGCGACAGTTTGCTGATACCGATAGTTTTTTGTGATAGCAGAATCGAGGTACGCTGATTTTCTCGCGGTCAGTTACCGTAATAAGGCTCTCCCCTTGCTCCGCCTTAACTATTTTGCCGTCAATTTCAATTTCAAACATTATCTTTCACCATGCTTTTACCGTTCTTGATGTAGTATTCGAATTCTGCAGAAAAGTTTCTTAAAAAGCTTTCAACTGGCATAGCGGCAGCATCCCCTAGAGCGCAAATAGTATTACCCAATATATTTGAACCAACATTTTGCAATAACTCTATATCTTCATCCATTCCGTTGCCATCTAAAATACGCTTAAGGACACGGTACAACCACCCAGTCCCCTCGCGACATGGAGTGCACTGACCACAAGATTCGTCATAATAAAAGTGCGCCAATCTGGTTAGCACTTCTACCATACATGTAGAATCATCCATAACAATAACTGATCCAGCACCAAGCATTGAACCGGCCTTATCAATGCTGTCATAATCCATATTCATAGCCATAGCCACATCTGCTGTTAGTACTGGGGTTGATGAGCCGCCTGGAATCACTGCCTTCAACTTTCTTCCTTTTCGTATTCCGCCTGCCATTTTGAGTAGGTCTTTAAATGGTGTGCCCATAGGTACTTCAAAATTAGCCGGCTTGTTTACATGTCCGGTCACAGAAAAAAGTTTACAGCCTCCAGAGTTTTTAACGCCCAGATCAGCAAACCATTGCCCGCCTTTAGACAATATATCTGGGACAGAGGCGAAACTCTCTGTATTATTGATTGTTGTTGGCATGCCAAATAACCCTACATTAGCCGGGAATGGTGGCTTGAATCTTGGTTGCCCTTTTTTGCCTTCAATTGATTCTAACAATGCGGTTTCTTCACCACATATGTAGGCTCCAGCCCCCAGATGTGTATAAAGATCAAAGTTAATAGAACTTCCAGAAATCTTCTTCCCTAATAGGCCAGCCTTATAGGCCTCTTTTAATGCATCTTCGAAACGATAAAATGGCTCCATGAATTCTCCACGTATGTAGTTGTAACCTACACTGGCATTCATTACAAAACCACCAATTGCCATACCTTCAATAACAGAGTGGGGATTGAATCTAAGAATATCCCTATCTTTACATGTTCCGGGTTCGCCTTCATCAGAATTACAAACTACATATTTTTGACAGTCATTGTTTCGTGGCATAAAACTCCACTTCAATCCGGTAGGAAAACCGGCCCCTCCTCTACCACGAAGACCGGATACCTTTAATTCTTCAATAATACTCTCAGGAGTAAGCTCACCTTTTAAGATCCTTCTCCATATAGAGTACCCACCATTAGCTTCATACGTCGCTAAAGACCAGGCATTTTTTTTATCAATATTTTTAAAGCAAACCTCATTCATTTGCTATTTTCCCTTATCCCGTCCACAATATCATCAACCTTGTCAGTTGTTAAGTTCTCATAATATTTATCGCCAATCTGAAACATTGGGGCGCCTACACAAGCTCCCAAACACTCAACTTTCTTTACACAAAAAAGGCCGTCTGGAGTTACACTCCCAGCGCTCACTCCTAGTTTTGATTCTAGATGCGAAACTAAATCGTCAGAACCATTTAGCATGCAAGAAATATTGTGGCATATTCTGATTATGTGCCTTCCCATAGTCTTGTGATTGTAATTTTCATAAAAAGTAGCTACTTCATGTGCCGCTATGGATGGCATATCTAAGTACACTGCTACTTCCTGTATTAGCTCAGGAGTTAAAGTATTATTATTCTCTGATTGGACGATTCTCAATGCCTCCATTACTGCAGAACTTTGATGCCCTTTTGGATACTTTTCAATCCAAATATCAATCTGTTTTTTTGCTTTATCTGAAATCATTTATCTATCTATTTCACCGAACACAACATCTTGCGTGCCTATAATGGTTACCACATCTGACAACATGTGTCCTCTTGTCATTTCGTCCATAGAGGCTAAGTGGGCAAAGCCAGGCGCCCTTATCTTAACTCTGTAAGGCTTGTTAGCGCCGTCTGAGATTAGGTAAATTCCAAACTCTCCTTTAGGGTGCTCTATAGCACAATATACTTCACCTTCTGGCAGACAGTATCCTTCAGTAAACAACTTAAAGTGATGAATGAGAGACTCCATATCGCTCTTCATATCACCACGACTAGGTGGTGACACTTTTAGATTGTCCGACATAACGGGCCCATGGTTAGTCCTTAACCAATTAACACACTGCTTAATAATCCGGTTAGATTGTCGCATTTCCTCCATACGGACCAAATAACGATCATAGCTATCCCCCGTCACTCCAACTGGGATATCAAATTCCAATTTATCATAAACTGAATATGGTTGATTCTTTCTAAGGTCCCATGCAACTCCAGAACCACGAAGCATTGGGCCAGTAAAACCTAATTGTTTAGCCCTTTTAGCGGAAACTACGCCAATATTTACAAGTCTCTGTTTCCAAATTCGATTATCAGTTAACAAATCATCATACTGCTTTATGCTAGCCGGGAAAGTGTCAGTAAAATTATCAATAAAATCTAATAATGACCCTTTACGATTCTCATTCATTTTGTCTAATTCTTTGCTCGATCTAAAGTCAGACTTTAAGTACTGAGGCATTTTATTTGGCAGGTCACGATATACTCCACCTGGACGATAATAAGTGGCATGCATACGAGAACCAGACACGGCCTCATAGCAATCAATTAGCTTCTCCCTTTCCCTAAAAGCGTACAAGAAAATACTCATAGCTCCTACATCTAATCCGTGAGTACCTAACCACATAAGGTGATTAAGAATGCGAGTAATTTCATCAAACATTACGCGTATATACTTTGCTCTCTCTGGTACATCTAAATCGAGCATTTTTTCAATCGCCATAACATAGGCGTGCTCATTGCACATCATAGAAACATAATCCAGTCTATCCATATACCCAATAGACTGATTGTATGGCTTTGACTCTGCTAACTTCTCTGTACCGCGGTGAAGTAAACCAATATGAGGGTCTGCACGTTCAATGACTTCGCCATCAATCTCTAAAATTAAGCGCAATACACCATGCGCTGCAGGGTGCTGAGGGCCAAAATTAAGAGTGTAGTTGCGAATTTCTGCCATATTGATACCTATTTATCCCTAATAACCCTTGGAACATTTACGTTAGGCTCAATACTCACTGGCTCATATACTACTCTGCCCAAATCTTCATCATAACGCATTTCTACCTCACCAATCATTGGGAAGTCCTTGCGTAGAGGGTGACCTTTGAATCCATAGTCTGTTAATATACGGCGCAAATCTGTATGGTTTTCAAACAATATACCCATCAAATCAAATGCCTCACGTTCATACCAATCGGCAGACGACCAAACACCTGTAACTGAGTTTATTAGTGGACTCTCTTCGTCTACAAAAGACTTGACCCTTATGCGAATATTTTTTTCTACTGAAAGTAAGTGATAAACAATTGCAAATCTCTTAGGAAAAATAGTTTCAGCTTCTTGTTGTTTACGGGCTCTAGAGAATCCAGATGAGCTGGCATTACCTTGCCAGTCAGATTGACCAAATGCAGAATAATCTACCCCACAAAGATCGATCAACATGTCAAATGAAAATTGGTCACGAAGTATTAAGCATGATTCAACTATATCATCAGAATCTATAGTTAAGGTAATCTCATTAAAACCTTCTACTACAGAGTTATCACCGAACTGCTCAGTTAATTGCTCTATTAAATCATTCATTACCTGATGTCCATATTTGATTAAGTACGTGCAATAGTGTTGGTTCGATGAATCTTCTCTTGCAATTGTAAAATTCCGTAAAGCAAAGCTTCTGCAGTTGGAGGACATCCTGGGACATAAATATCTACAGGTACAATTCGATCACATCCCCTAACTACAGCATAAGAGTAATGGTAATATCCGCCTCCATTTGCACAAGAACCCATGGAAATAACCCACCTCGGTTCTGGCATTTGGTCATAAACCTTGCGAAGAGCAGGAGCCATCTTATTAGTCAACGTTCCTGCCACAATCATTAAATCAGATTGTCTTGGGGTTGGCCTGAAAACTATACCGAATCGGTCTAAATCATAACGAGAAGATCCTGCCTCCATCATTTCAACAGCACAGCATGCCAGCCCAAATGTCATTGGCCATAGAGAGCCGGTTCTTGCCCAATTAATGATTTTATCCAATGAGGTGGTGACAAAGCCTTCCTTCATCAAGCCTTCAATTGCCATACAACATACCTCTAGTCATATCTATTCCCACTCGAGTGCACCCTTTTTCCATTCAAAAATAAAGCCCACTACTAATAAAAACAGAAATATACTGATAGCAACAAAACCGAACCAGCCAAGCCCAGACTGTACTACAGCCCAAGGAAACACGAATGCCACCTCAAGGTCAAATAATATAAATAATATTGCAACTAGATAGTAGCGCACATTGAAGTGCATTCTTGAATCTTCAAAAGCAGGAAAGCCGCACTCGAACTGTGAATTCTTTTCATTGTCTGGTTTACTTGGTCCTAGAAGATAACCGACAAGAGTCAATCCCACACCAAAGACTATGCCAAGAAATATAAATACAACAATTGGCAGATAATTCTCTAACACTCAGACTTTCCTTCGCTCCTCAATGACAGTCAAATATTATATCTAATTAATTCAATAATATTTAATATTATTTGAGAAAGTAAAACTTGAAAAGCCTAGATAAATTTCATGTATATGGTAATTATTAGTTACTAATTTCTGTCCCGCCGACGGTCAAGCTTTCGATTTTTAAGCTTGGTTGCCCTACTCCTACGGGAACAGTCTGCCCCTCCTTCCCACAAACCCCAACTCCGCTGTCCAATTTCAGGTCATTGGCAACCATAGATATACTTTTCAAAACTTCATCACCTGAACCAATCAATGTTGCACCCTTAATTGGAACATCAATTTTGCCATTTTTTATTAGATAAGCCTCGTTTGCAGAAAATACAAATTTGCCAGATGTAATATCGACTTGACCCCCATCGAAGTTAACTGCATATATGCCGTTATCAACCGATTCGATCATATCTTCCAAATTATCTTTGCCATTTAACATATAGGTGTTAGTCATTCTTGGCATAGGTATGTGTGCATACGACTCCCGCCTAGCATTGCCTGTAGACTGTTCGCCCATCAATCTTGCATTTAGCTTGTCAAACAAATAACCCTTCAAAACGCCGTTTTCAATCAAG
>Ga0207990_1000511_pt1 | contig 22510 bp, 27 predicted proteins | sample ETNtaG_8_FD_185780 | JGI IMG/M metagenome (GOLD analysis project Ga0207990, IMG submission 185780) | Marine microbial and viral communities from oxygen minimum zone, Eastern Pacific Ocean - ETNP201406SV75 (SPAdes) (version 2) | ecosystem: Environmental > Aquatic > Marine > Oceanic ...
TGTTACAAAAACATGAATCGTTTCTAATTGTTATACCAGAAACATTAATTAATTGAAATGATGTTGTTTACCTTGCTATATGAGCAAAATTAGTCAAACTAGCATTGTAAGTATTCTATTACTAGTTGATTTGAAGCTGTAAATATACAGCCAATTTTTTAACAATTAAAATTATGGTGTATGAAATGAATGATAAAATGGAAGTTATGAATGGTGGGAAAGCGCTTATGAAAGCGCTAGAAAAAGAAGGCGTTAAGGAAGTCTTTGGCTTACCGGGAGGTGCAAACCTTCCAATGTATGATGAGCTTTACAAAAGTAATATACGTCATATCTTAGTAAGACATGAACAATCTGCTGCACATATGGCTGATGGATTTGGTCGTGTTAGTAGAAAACCAGGTGTTTGTTTTGCAACATCTGGTCCTGGAGCAACAAATTTGTTAACTGGTATTGCAACAGCGCAAGCAGATTCTGCTCCAATGATTGCAGTTACTGGACAAGTTCCAGTAAACATGATTGGACGTGATGCATTTCAAGAAAGTGATATAATTGGAATGTCAAATCCATGTGTAAAGTATGCATTTCAACCAAGAACACCTCAAGAAATTCCCGAAGCTGTAAAAAAAGGATTTTACATTGCAGAAACTGGTAGACCTGGACCTGTATTACTTGACATACCAAAAGATGTTCAACAAAATGAGGCGGAAATTACTTTTCCTAATGAAGTGAGAATTCCTGGTTATCATCCATGGACTGATGTAGATATAACTAATATTGAAAGAGCTGTAGATTTACTTCTCTCTTCAGAAAAACCAATAATTTTAGCTGGAGGAGGAACCATAATTTCTTCCGCATTTGCTGAACTTCAATCAATTGCTGAAATGTTAATGATTCCAGTCGTTACAACATTTAAGGGCAAGGGCTCTTTTCCGGAGAACCATCCACTTTCACTTGGTCCAATTGGAATGCATGGACATGCTGAAGCTAACAAGATTATGACTGAAGTAGATTGTGTTTTAGCCATAGGAACAAGATTTTCAGACCGTTCTGTTGGAACATTTGAAGAGTTTGAAAGAAATTTAAAGATTATTCATATGGATGTGGATCCTGCAGAAATCGGAAAGAATCAGACAACTCAAGTTGCAGTTGTTGGTGATGTTAGAGCATCATTAAGAGTCATGCTTAAGATTCTTGCTAAAAAAGTATTAAAGAAATCTGATGGAAATAAATGGTTGAAGCATGTTAATGAGGTTAAGGATTATTGGCGTGAAAATCTAAAATTACATCCAGGTGAAATGTCAGCTGCTAAGATTTTAAGGAAATTACGTGAAGTACTTCCTAAAGAATCAATTGTTACCACTGAAGTGGGTCAGCATCAAATGTGGGCATCATTATTCTTTGATGCAATACATCCAGGCACATTCTTTAGCTCTACTGGTCTTGGAACAATGGGATGGGGATTTCCCGCTGCCATTGGTGCAAAAGTTGCACGACCAGATGTACCAGTATTAGATATTGCCGGAGATGGAAGTTTTAACATGACAGAAAACTCACTTGCAACTTCAGTATTAGAGGATATTCCTGTTATAGTATTCTTAATTAATAATTTTTCATTAGGAATGGTTGCACAATGGCAAAGAACATTCTATGAAAGACGGATGATTGGAATTGATCTAAAAAAATGTCCAGATTACGTTAAATTAGCAGAATCATATGGTGCACAAGGTATAAGGGCTCAATCACTTGACGAGCTTGGCAAAGCGGTTAAGGTTGGACTTAACAGTGAAGTTAGTACAGTAATTGATATACCAATTGATCCAGAAGAAGATGTTTTACCATTTGTTGCACCTGGAACTTCATTAAAGGATATGATCTTACCATCATAGTGAGTGTTATGTGGGCAATATTATCAATTCGGGTTGAAAATAAACCAGGAATATTATTCAAGGTCACTCACTTGTTTAGATCTAGAAATTTCAATATAGATAGTATATCAGTAGGCGTAATGGAAAATCCTGAATTTTCAAAGATGATAATAACAACTGTTGGCACTGAAAAACAAATTGCTCAAATTGTTAAACAACTTGATAAAATGATTGATACAATTGAGGTCAAAAGACTAGATGAGAATAAGAGTGTGTATAAAGAATTGGCATTATTTAAGATTAAGTTGAGTGAGGCATCAAACAGTATAGAGATCAATAAGTTAGCAGATACATATGGAGCAAAAGTCCACAATGAACAGAAAGATTCATTGATAGTTGAGTTAACATCTACACCTGATAAAATTAAAACATTCGAGGAAGTGTTAAAACCATTTGGTATTTTAGATTCTGCTAGGACTGGGGTTACCGCATTATAGATGATGTAAAATGAAAGTCCGGATTTTTGATACAACATTGAGGGATGGTGAACAGTCACCAGGTGTTGCATTATCACCTGTAAATAAGTTAAGTATTGCAAAAAAATTAGACGAGTTGGGCGTGGATGCTATTGAGACAGGGTTTCCTGTAATCTCACAAGGTGAACAGCAGGCGGTAAAAATGATTACAGAAGCAAATCTTTCTGCTGAATTATGTGGTCTTGCTAGAACAAATAAAAAAGATATCGATACAGTAGTTGATTGTGGTCTAAAATATGTTCACACATTTATTGCAACTTCAGACATTCACCTAGAATACAAATTACATCTTTCACAGGATGAAGCACTTGAGAAGGCTGTAGAATCAGTTGAGTATGCAAAATCAAGGGGATTGCAGGTTGAGTTTTCAGCAGAGGATGCAACACGTACAGATCGTAATTTCTTAAAAAAAATATTTACGGCAGTTACAAAAGCTGGAGCGGATAGAATAGATATACCTGATACTGTTGGATATTCAACACCACAATATATCGCTGAAATCACTAAGGATGCTATTGAGGCAACTAAATTACCAATCAGTATGCATTGTCACAATGATTTTGGTCTTGCCGTGGCTAACGCTATATCTGGAATACAAGCAGGTGCACAGTGTGCTCATGTAACAATAAATGGTATTGGTGAACGTGCAGGTAATGCATCATTAGAAGAACTTGTGATGGCGTTACAATGTTTAAAATTTGATCAGTCTTGGGAAACTAATATCAAAACTAAACTTCTTTATGAGACATCAAAATATGTTTCAAAATTAGCTGGAATGCCAGTTCAGCCCAACAAGGCAATTATAGGTGAGAATGCATTTGGACACGAATCTGGTATACATACTCATGGAGTTTTGAGCAATCCACTTACTTACGAACCTATCAGTCCTGAGATTGTAGGCAGGACCAGGTGGTTACAAGTGGGTAAACACGCTGGCATTCATGGCATTAATGCGATGCTTCAGGAATATGGTATAGAGCCAAACAATGATCAAACAAGACAGATTCTTGAAAAAGTAAAATCAATTGGAGACCAGGGAAAGCATGTGACTGATGTTGAGTTATTTTCGATAGCTAATGAAGTGATTGGTGATACTAAATTAAAACGCTTAGTGAAGTTATCAGGATTTTCAGTTTCTACTGGAATTGGGAATATGCCATATGCATTTGTGAAATTAATCATTGATGGTAACGAGCACACAGCAACAGATCATGGAGTTGGACCAGTTGATGCATCTCTCAACGCAATCCAAAAAGCTACTGGCAAAATCTCGGAAATCAAAATTAAGGATTATAATTTAGCATCTATATCAGGAGGTTCTAATGCATTATGTGAGGTTACCGTGAAACTTGAAGATGCTACAGGAAATATGATTTCCTCTAAATCAATTGGTGAGGATATAGTCATAACTAGTGTTCAAGCTGTAATCGACGGAATAAATAGACTTATGTTGAAAAAGTCATTAAGAGAAAAAAAAGTATAATCATTGCATAATAGAATGACCAAAAAATATCAGATATCATTAATCACTGGAGATGGAATAGGTCCAGAAATTTCAGAATCCGCATTTAGTATTTTACAAGAGATCCATGATAATATGGGTATCAAGTTTGAAATAAAAAAACTAGAGGCTGGTGATACAGTTTTAAAAAATACTGGAAATGCATTATCAGAAGAAACATTTGAGATAATAAAGAATTCTGATGCATGTTTAAAGGCACCAGTTGGGGAAAGTGCAAAGGATGTGATTGTATATTTAAGACGTATGTTAGATCTTTATGCAAATATTCGACCAGCAAAATCGTATCCTAACACACCATCCTTACGTGATGATATTGATTTAGTAATTGTACGTGAAAATACTGAGGATTTGTATACAGGTGAAGAGTTTGATATAGGTGATACATCTGTTGCAATGAGAATAATTTCAGAAAAAGCATCTAAAAGAATTGCAGAGTATGCTTTCAAAACTGCAACCCAAAGAAAAATGAAGAAAGTTACGTGTGTACATAAATCAAATGTGATGAAAAAAACTGACGGTTTATTTGCACGTACATGCTCAAAAGTTGCTAATAATTTCCCAAATATCAAATTTGAAGAAATGTATGTTGATGCATGCGCTATGAATTTAATTCGCCAACCACAATTATTTGATGTGATTGTTACAACTAATTTATTCGGTGATATACTTTCTGATGAATCAGCTCAAGTTGTGGGTGGTTTGGGTATGGCTCCTGCTGCAAATATAGGCGATAAATTTGGATTATTTGAACCTGTTCATGGGGCAGCATTTGATATTGCGGGAAAAAATATTGCTAATCCAACTTCATTCATACTTTCAATCAAAATGATGTTAGATTGGATTGGGAATAAACATGCTGATACAAAATGTATTGAAGTTGCCCAAAAATTAGAGAGCGTTGTTTATGATGTTGTAAAAAATAACATCAAAACAAAAGATACTGGTGGCGATAAGACTACTATAGAGTTCACTAAAGAAATTATCTCAAGGCTTTAATCTTTCTGGATCTCTTGGATATAAAATAACTTCTCTTACATTATCAATTCCTATAATTACTGTAAGTAATCTTTCTAAACCTAGTCCCCAACCTGCATGAGGTGGCATACCCCAATCAAATGCTTGTAGATGCTCCGAAAATTTTGCAGGATCAAGGTCTTGTTCACTTAACCTCATTTTGATCTTTTCTGGATTATGTAATCTTGTTCCACCAGATGATAATTCTAGATAACCAAATTGTAGATCAAATGATTCAGAAAGTTCAGCATTATCTTCTTTCTCACTTATGTAGAATGGTTTGATCTTGAGTGGCCAGTCTGTTAGAAAATAAAATTCAGGATATGTTTCTCCCAATATTCTTAGATGAGAATCTAAAAGATCATCTCCAAATTCTAACTTAGCATCTTTTTTATTCAATTCTTCTAAAGCCTGTGAATATGTGATTCTCTTGAATGGACTATTTGGGATAATAACTTTATTCCCTATTGTTTCTTGCTCTTTCTTACAGTTTTCAGAAACATACTTGAATGTGCTAACAACAAGATCCTCTAAAATATCCATAACATCTGTATAATTCATAAATGCAGATTCCATGTCAATACTAGTAAATTCACTCAAGTGTCTACCCGTGTGTGATTTTTCTGCTCTGTAAAATGAAGATATTTCAAACACTCTTTCTAGACCAATCGTCATTTGTTCTTTATACAACTGTGGACTCTGTGCAAGATAAGCCTGTTTTCCAAAATAATCTAATGAGAATAGGTTTGCACCTCCTTCACTTGCACTACCAATAATTTTAGGCGTAGTGATTTCTATGAATTTTTTTTCTATGAATGATTTTCTTAACGCTGCTAAAGTATGATGTCTGATTTTGAAGATTGATGCCGTTTTTTGATTACGCATATCTAGTGCCCTGGAGTTTAGCCTATTGTCTATATGACTTTCAAGCCTACCAATAGGATCAATAGGTAAAGGGTGAATAGCTTTTGCTAATAAATTAATTTCACTAGCCTTAATCTCACACTCAAAATCTCTGGCTCTTGTATCCTGAATTTTGCCAGTGATTCTGACAACACTTTGTCGTGTAATATCCTCGGTTGATTTTATTATATCATCTGTAAGTATAATCTGAGTAATGCCTGTTACATCACGTAGAGTAAGAAATGTCATTTTACCCATTTTTCTTAAATCTTCCACCCAACCTCCAAGAATCACCTCTTGGCCGTTCATAGACGCCTTTACATCTTCAATATAGTGGGTTCGATTAAACTTCACGTAAATCATTTTTAATTATGATCCATTGAATATATCCTTTCTTGAAAAAATAAAATAGAGCGTTTATTATTATTTTTAATGGTAAAACTGTATGTGTCGGATCTATCGGTTAATTATGAAACATCATCTGGAGATGTTCATGCTTTAGAAAATGTTGACTTTCAATTAGAAGATAATGAATCAATTGGTATTGCTGGAGAAAGTGGATGCGGTAAGAGCACTTTGGGTTTATCGATCATAAAAATGATCCAAGGTGGAAAAATTATTGCGGGCGAAATAACACTTGGTGAAAAATCCATATTAAATATGTCAGAATCTGAATTTGATGACATCATACGCTGGAAAGAAATTTCGATGGTATTTCAGGGTGCTATGAATTCATTGGATCCAGTTTTTACTATCGAGCAACAATTTGATCAAATTCTAAAGCAGCACAATTTTACTGACGATTTTAAAAAGACCATGCATAATTTATTAGATACAGTAAGCCTTTCACATTCTATTTTAAAAAAATATCCTCATGAATTGAGTGGTGGTATGAAGCAAAGAGTAGTTATAGCTATGGCATTGTTACTGGAACCTAAATTTGTCATAGCAGATGAGCCAACTACAGCATTAGATGTATTGATTCAAGCACAAATCATCAATTTATTGAAAAGTTTGAAAAAGAAAGGCGTGTCAATCATGTTAATTTCACATGACCTTGCCATCCTATCTGAAATTGTAGAAAAAATAGGTATAATGTATGGCGGAAAAATGGTTGAGTTTGGTTCGTCAACAGAAATATATCGTGAACCAAAGCATCCATACACAAAGGGGTTATTGGATTCTATACCAACATTACGTGGAGAGAAAAAATTAAAATTTATTCCTGGTAATCCACCTAACTTACTTTCTCCAGGATCAGGATGTAGATTTTTTGATAGATGTCCAGAAGCGATGGATAAATGTAAAAAAAATCCGCCAAAAATTAAAACAGATTCTGGGTATGTTTTATGCTGGCTTTATGAATAACTTGTTATTATATTCAAATTCATCTTAACAAAAGTTTGTAATCATGGCATCTAAAATTATTAACTTTTCTATAATGGGAATTGAATTAGTTTCAGAGAGTATTATTTAATCGATATTTTATTTGGTATTTTGTTTTGATTCGCATTCGTCTGAACAGTATTTGGTTTCAGGTCTAGATATTAATCGACCACATTGTGAACATGTAGAATACATGCTTTACATACGGTATAATCATTAAAAAATCTGATCGCTTTTACTATATTTTTTTTTGATCGCTTTAAATACTTATTGTAATAATTTGTACACATTGGACCTTTTGGATATTTTTCCTTTTGCTCCTGAAATCGGTTATATTGGATTAAGTCTTGTTAGTTTTTTTGGTTCATTAATTCCTTTTGTGCCTATACCATCATTTGTTTTATTAGCAACAATGGCAGTTGGTGAACAATTTAACATTCATTTATTAGCTTTATTTGCAGCATTAACATCTACAATTGCTAAACAAATAATATTTTACCTAAGTTATGGTGGTCGAAAAATTATTTCTGAAAAAACTAAAACCCGCATGAAGCCATTTCAAAAATTAGTCAAACGTTATGGTGCTTCAGCAGCTTTTGTGGCAGCTGCAACACCTATTCCTGATGATATAGTTTACATTCCCTTAGGATTAGCAAAATATAATCCAAAAAAATTTTTTGTTGCAACATTATTAGGAAAAATTGTTCTATGCTATATCATCGTTTTAATTTCACATTATATGGGCCTATCAATTTTGGAACCAATTCTTGAGGATATGGAGGACCCAGCCCCAGTTTATGTTGGTATTATTATATTTGGTATAATTATGACTGTAACTGTAATTCTACTTTTGAGATTAGATTGGGCAAAAATTTTAGGTAGGATAGCACCTTGGACACTTGAGGATGATGAGGATAATTAAACATTAAAACTAAAATTCCATAACTTATCAATTCCTTTTGTGATACCAACTCTGGATTTTTTGAAAATTTTTTTCGGTTTTATGCCTTCTGTGATGAAAACAGCAGATTTTTTTGTTAAATCAGTATTGTACTGACTAATAGAAATTTGCATAGCTTGGGTTAATTTTCCAGGTCCATTTGTAAGATTTTGAATATTAGTATTTTTTCTATTTTTCAACATAATTTTGATACCATCTTGAGGATAAATAGAACGAATTAACACCGCACCTGCTTCATTATTTTTACCTCTAGCTACAGCATTAAGCATAAAATAATTACCATATGTGAAATAAACATATGCTCTTCCAACCTGACCAAACATGGCTTTGTTTCTATCCGTAATTCTATTTACTGCATGACTAGCAGGATCATGTTTACTTTTGTAAGCTTCTGTTTCTGTAATAATACCAGATAATATTTTTTTTCCAACAATTCTTACTAAATTTTTCCCTAGAAGATTTTTTGCAACCTTAACTGTATCGTTATTATAAAACTCTCTTGGTAAAATTTTTGAATCAATCATTTTTTTTCAAGTTTTTTACAATTTTTACTAATTTTTTTATATCATTTTTAAAAACAGCATCAAGTTTTTTATTATAAATCATTGCAGCTGGATGAAAAGTAACAAAATATGTTTTATCATCTTTATCAATTATCTTTCCATGATTTTTTGAAATTTCTTTACCATTTAATATAGAATGATAGGCGGTATTTCCCATTAAACAAACTATTTTTGGATCGATGATTAAGAGTTCTTTTTCTAAATACATACTACACATTATTTTTTCATGATCACTAGGAATTCTATTTTTTGGGGGTCTACATTTAACAATATTTGTGATGTATACTTCTTCTCTAGTAAGACCAGCATACTTTAGTGCCTCATCAAGCTTTTTACCGGCTGAGCCAATGAATGGTTTACCATACTTATCCTCAGATCTTCCTGGAGCTTCTCCTATGAATACAATATCAGCATGTTCGTTTCCTATACCGGGAACAGCATTTTTTCTATTTTTACATAAATCACACTTGGTACATTTGATGATTTTTTCATTAATACTCTTAATTGTTGGATTACTATTCATAAATTATAATTTAATCACCTGTTCCTAAATCTTATGTAAAAATCTGTTCATGGTTAAAATTATTTTGAATGCTATGACATTCAAATATTGTAAAGTCTTTAGGTACCTAAATTATTGTATTAGTATGGGTCTAATTCATACAAATCATTACTTAGATTTTCCATCAGGTACTTGGAAACAAATATCTAGTAACCCAACAGTTTTTGAGGCAATTGTTGATAATGCAGTAATAGAATTACGTGATACGGGACATAAAGAACAAAAAATTGTTTTCAAAAATGGTGGTCAAATAAAGTATATCCGTTCTATTGGAAAGTACAGATTAAGTTGGGATGATGAAGATTTAGTATCTTAGTTTTTATGCAACAAACTTGAACTTGGCTTCATTTTTTAAATCACCCTGTACTACTTTTAATAGATAATCACCACCATTTTCCCATCCACCTCCACCAGCTATGATAAGTGTCGAAAACACACCATCGTTTTTTGGTGTAATATTTTCACTCCATATTTTCACACCACTTGAGTTTTCTATTGATAATTCAACCGATTTACTATGAGAGTTGGTATCACCTGATATAGAAATAATATCAGCTTTTTGGTAGGTACTTTGATCAATATTTATCAGCAATGGATTATTTGGCGTTGAGCTAACAACTGGATCTGTCACACCACCCTGATTCATGGCTAAAAATCCTATCACTGCAATTATTGCAATTGCAGCAGCTATTGCAATAGGAATAACTAGTTTTGTATTAACTGATAAACTAGTTTTAGGATGACCTTTTGAAACCAATTTTTGGGGTGTAGATTCCGCCTCATCAACATAATCTTCCTCAAACGAATCAGATTCCTCAAACGGTTGATTTCTTAAGTATTTGGTAATTAACGAACTGACATATTTTTTGTCAGCAGTAGTGATAAAATTATCATGTTTGATAGTTTCTCTGATATTTCTTAATTTATTTTTGTCTCCATAACCAGATCGTATCAAATCATCAAGCTCAGACATGAATGTCATATTTTACCTCATATCCACTCTTTAATTAAAATTCACTATTCATGGAATCAATAATTGTGTGAAAATGAACAATTTATTTAAAATTCATTAAATTCATCAATAATTTTTGGGTTTGATTTCAAAAATACAAGAAATTTTCTTAATCTTTTGATAGTTTTTGGATTTAGGTAATGTTCCATACCTTCTACATCTTGATTTGCAATATCTTTTTTTATTCCTAAAATCTCAAAAATTTCCAATAATGTACTATGTTTCTGACGAATTGCTTCTGCAACTTGATTACCCTTAGACGTCAAATTGATTCCATGATATTTTTCATATTCAAGATATCCATCTTTATCTAATTTTTGTAGCATTTTTGTGACGCTTGGAGGACTAACATTCATGTGTCTCGATATATCTAATGTTGTTGCATATCCCTTTAGGCCAACTAATTCTGAAATAATTTCTAGATAATCTTCTCTTCTGATATGTGTTTTTCTATCGATAGACTGGTTTGCTGCTTTAATCGAATCTAGTCTTTTGGTGTCTTTTTTCATTCTTTAATTTATGCCTGAACTAGTATAATTTTCTGTCTGTTAGAATGTCTTGTAATCAATTTTTGACCGTTGATGGACGTAGATTTTACTTTGTTCTTTATGTAATTTTCTTCATATATTACATATGGAAGATCCTTTGAAAAAACATCTTGCCAAATTAAAGGCGATAAAAGAATCTGTTCATCGTAGGGCTGAAATGTACTCTGATTTGAGTAAATTAGATAATGAGCACACTATGCGTTCTTTGGGGGCATTAAACAAAGCTCCATCACCTGGGAAAAAATTCCAAAAAATTGGTTTCATAATGCTTTGGATTCCAGAACCTACTGGAATTACATGTGCAGTTGGAGGGCCAATGATTGTGGCTGGTAGATATCTTAGCAAAGTATACAATGATTCAAAAATAACTGATGTAGGAGAAAATACCAAAAATACCATCTCTGAAATTCATAATTTCAAGCAATCATTACTATAAGATTTCTTTTAGTTTTTATGCAGAGAAATATTATTGTAAAGTATGGTTACAAGAACAGGTGTTTTAATCCCAATTGCTGCAGCTGCAATTATTGTTGGAGTTTTTGGCATGCTCACTTTCCCTACAGATGTTAAGTTAGAGTCTGTTGAATTTCCAATTGGAACAATCAAACTTGATGATAAAATTTTAGAGGTACAAATTGCTGAGACTGTTCCTCAACATGCGAGAGGATTAATGTTTGAACCTGCAATGTCTTATGATCAAGGAATGTTATTTGTTTTTGATAACCCTGGATTACGTCCAATGTGGATGATGTCTATGCATTTTAATTTGGATATAATTTGGTTCGATGAAAATCTAAATATTGTTTCAATTGAGAAAAATGTTCCTAAATGTGAAACAGCTTGGGAACTTATGGTGTGTAAAGAAAATGGTGTTTCAGCGGATAACGCCAAATATGTATTAGAAGTAACTGCTGGCTTTGTTGATGAATTTAACATTACTGATAAATCCAAACTTGAACTGATATCGATTTAATATGTTTGAAGAGATTTGGTTAATTCCTTTAGGATTTATTGCAGGAATATTGGGATCAATAATTGGTTTGGGTGGAGGAATAATTATTGTTCCTGTATTAACATTCATGGGATTTTCTCCTACACTAGCTGTAAGCAACAGTTTGTTTGCAGTATTTAGTAATTCTGTTGGATCTACAGTTGCATATGCTAAACAAAAACGTGTAGAGTTTTCACTAGGTTGGAAACTTGGTTTAATGGCTGTTCCTGGAACCATATTAGGTGCATTCATCTCTTCTGACTTGTCATCAGAAATTTTCAAAGTTTTGTTTGCACTAGTTCTCATATCTTCAGCATCATACATATTTCTCAAAAGAAAAATAGAGGAAAAACCTGTAGATATATCTCGTCTTTTGCTTGTTTTTTCTGCAGGCGCTAGTTTCTTTGCGGGAATAATATCAAGTCTATTTGGTATTGGGGGTGGTTTGATCTTTGTACCATTGATGGTAGTTGCACTTGGAATCTCAATGAAGCGTGCTGCACCAACTTCGCAGTTTATCTTGATGTTTGCATCTTTTTCTGGATTGATTGTTCATTCCATGTTGGGTCATCCTGATTATTATCAGGCATTATTGTTGTCGATTGGAGCCTTTGCTGGAGGAATTTTAGGTGCCAGACTGTCCCTTGAGATAAAGGAAAACAAATTGAAGATTTTAGTAATCATTGTGCTTGTCGCGGCAGCAATTAAGTTGATTATAGATTCTACAGGTATTTTCTAATATTATCTCGTCTCATCTGGGCAGAAAATCACTTCAGAACTTAATCCCGCTTCGTCAGACACCAAGTAGTTAATCGTGTTCATAATATTCTCGTTACTTGGTTCTTTTCCGTCTACAGTTCCAGGTAAAATTAAGAATGCTCTGACGTTTGATTTTAGCACATCACTTAATTCTTGATTTACGGTAGTTGCAAATGGTCTCATGGCACCTCTAAAAACTTCAACCTTTGCCCTTTCATGACCACTAATTTTTTTACCAGATGGGAGATCAGGACCAATAATTACAATTCTTCCATTTGCATCTTTGAATTTTCTTGGGTCATCAGATCCTCCAGGTACAAATGTATCTAGAGCACTTTGTGTTATCATAGCGGGTGTATTGATGAATTGGTTAACTAACTTATCCCATTCATTTCTGGTTAGGTCGGTTAATTTAGAAAAATTAGGAACGTTTCCAGTGGAATGAATAAATAAATCAATATCTCCAGTATCTTCTAATGCAATTTGTCCACCTTTCTCTTCTATCATTGATGTTATACTACTGATCCTTTGATCATCACCATCTGCAGATATAATGTAAACACGTTTTCCATTCAAGTTATTTTTCTCAACTTTAGGAACAGATGATCTAATGTGTGACCTGACCGGATAGAACACTCTATCACCGGGAATTATTTTTCCATTGAGAATTTTTGCTTGGTCATCATCAGCAAGTGTTAGAACTGTTGTGGCAACCTGCTCCTGTGATAAAAATTGCTGATCTGGAATCATTGTTGATGTGTTCTTTTGTATTTTTTCTGCAATGCTTTTTACTTTATCAAGTAAATTCGTAAGTGTAACTTCTTGCTTGCCTAATTTTTCTGCAGCAGATTTTATTCCAGCCTTTATGACTTCATCATCTTCTCCTAACAACCCTACAATCTCATTATTTGCAGCTTCAACTTCACTTGGTGATAGGTCTTCAAAACCGCTTACGCGTAGAAACTCTGATGCAGCCTTTGGGTAAACTGTCTTGTAAATTCTGTCTGAATGAACTGGACCGGGATTAGTTCCTATTGATATAATACCCTTTTCCGTAAGTTCCCATGACATTGCCTCTACAAGTCTATTTTTTGCTCCTTGGGATGCAGTATATGGATCTCTGAATCTGTATGGTCTTTGTTCTAATGGTCTTTCTTCTGCAAAAAATGTTGAAATTGTAATAATTTTTGCCCCTTCTTTCATAACTTTTAGTGCCTGAACTGAAGTCCAAAAAGTTCCAGTTAGATGAATGTCTACAGTACTTCTGAATTGATCAAGTGGTGCATGTGCAAAACATGTCACAGGACCTGAAACCCCGGCATTGTTTACGACAACATCCAGGTTTACATTTTCACTTTTTAATGAATCAAACATATCAGTAACAGCTTTTTCATTACTAACATCCACTCCATCAAAAATTTTGATAGATGCGTTACTTTGTTTTTCTTTGATAATCTCTTCTAGCATTTTTGCAGTTTCCTCTAATGGGTCTTTTCTTCTTCCTAGAATTACTGCACTTGCCCCATTTTCTACAAATTTCTTCGTAATTGCCTGTCCTATCCCCGTACCGCTTCCGGTAACTAGTACAGTTTTATTTTGGAACTTTAGCATGAGATCAAAAATTAGTTCTTCATGTATTTATTTTATTACTAATCACTAATTCAGAATAACGAGAAATGTTAAATTATGTGCTAAAATCAGATACGACATGGAAGATTCTGAACCTGAAACTATTGTATTAAAAAATTGGCCTGAAAAATTTTCTGATATACTAAATGAGATTGGCGTTAGTGCAATCCCTAATGAAATAGGTGAAGGTGATGTTGAGAAGGGTGATTACTATAGTAGATGCTTCACTCAAACCACTAGAATGATTACCAATAAGGGCTCATTGAAAATTACTGGTACAGATATTGATGCTGTACAGATAATACAGAAGGGATAGAAATGCAAGATCCAAATCCACTTCCATGGGGTGCGCAGGATAGATTCCAAGCACATTTTATTGTACAGAAAGATATCGGTGAAAAATTACTGAATCTTACTGCAAGAACTAGACTACTAACCACGGGTCATTTTGGTTCAAAAAAAATAACTGGTGTAACATGGGAAGGAGGTAAATTGGCTGATGAGTTAAACACTGACTCATCACTGAATAAAATGATTGCCAAACAATCACTTAACGATGCAATAATTTTTGTTGATCCAACAGATAATGGGGTACGCATTTATGGAAAATGGAAAAATAGTTATAATTTTGGCATAACAAAGGAGTTATTTGATATTTACAATAAGATTGCAGGTTACATAAAGAAACTCAATTAGGCTTCCACCAATCAAGAGCCAAGTATTCGATGTGGGTTTTTCCTTTTGGAATGGCAAGTATGAATTGTTTTTTAACACTGCTAGCTAATCTACCAGCCAACACAACATCCGTTGAAGAAATGGGATCATTATTATTGTAAACTTGAACTAGATATGGGGCATGATCAATACCTGGACCTTTTTGATACACTGCAAAATCAGAACCAAATTTTATACCAGGATTTACAACATATCCTTTTTTACGAAAGTCTTTGTATACTAGATATTTTTTATCAAAATTATGATATTCTTTTTTACAAATTTCTATCATTTCTTTTTCTGAAACTCGCTTCTTATTTTTATAAATCTTAATTTTTGATATTTCTTGAAGATAACACCCTTCGATTAAATCAAGAACAAGTGGAACATTAATTTCATCCACTTTGGGTTTTGGTATTCCAATTGGTTTTCCAAAATAACCATTACCAAATAATTCTTTTGAATGTTCTATATCCCAAACAATAATTCGGTTTTCTATTAACTCGGTTTTCAAATCAAATACTAAGTGCTAGTAAAATAAATGAATCTGAAACTTCTTGGCATTTATCAGCCATTTCTTCAATGCCTTCAATGATATCTTTCATTAACAATAATTCTTTTGTATTTGATATTGTATCCAATGCTTTGATTGACATATTGCGATATTTTATATCTATTTCGCGCTCAATTTTTTGTGTTTCCTGAGCAAATTCAACAGATTTAGTAGAATCACTGTTTAAACTTCTAATAATTTCATTTAATTTGTATACTTGATCAACAACAAGTTCAATTAATTCAGTTAATTCTTTTTCAAAATCTTCTGTGGTTAATGTTTTCACTTTGATATTTGAGAGTTTAAATGCAATTCCAGTTATGTAGCCCGCAATCTCATCCATAGTATAGGCTGTATTCAAGATGTTTTCTCTATTCATAATTAATCCTCCAACATCTGCAACATCTCTAGTAATCTTACGCCGAAGGTTTTCTACTTCATCTTCAAGACTAGAAATTTGTTCAAGTTTAGCTTTAACATCAGTTTTATTCTTTTTTACTAGTAATTCTGGTAAAGTTGATAATTCTCTAGAAGCATTTAGAATTCTATTTATCTCATCTTGTAAAACAGCTATCGCCTTTCTTTTTGCTTGAACTTCTAACTCTCCACTATACATAACGTTAATTATCTATAGATCGCTTTTCTAATTTATACCCTACTTTTTTGATAAATCATTCACTTTTCATGATTAACTTTGGACTGATTTTTGTACAAGGCTAATACTTCATCGTGAGTTGAAGCGTCTTCTACTGCTTTTTCATATCTAATTTTCCCAGTAAATTTTGGAAATCTTAAGGCAAACCCATTATTTTTCCTTACTAAATTTAATCCAGTTTTATGAATAGGACTTAATGTTATTTCTGATGCAACGACTTCTAATACTAATTCAGGTTCGAGCCAAACATCAGCTTCCATTTCACTTACAACCCTAGAATTTTTTTTAAGTATGACTTTGTTCGAGAGAATTTGATACAACTGATCCAAACTTTCATCAGTAAAACCAGTGCCAACTTTACATATACTAGGAAAAGTGTCATTTTCTGGATTATACGTTCCCAATAACAGTGTGCCATATAGACCAGTTCTACGCCCTCTTCCAAAATATGCACCTATAACAATTAGATCAAGGCTATCTCCTAATTCATTTCTATACTCACGTTTTAATTTTAACCAATTACTACCTCTTGCTCCAGCACGGTATCCAGCATTAGGAGTTTTCAGCATTAACCCCTCACAGCCAGAATTGATAGAGTTTTCTAGAAAATCCTCAATCTCATTTTCATTTTTAACAAGCAACATAGGTACAAGTTTTGAAAAGTTATCTTCTTTAACTACTTTTTCTAAAATCTCTCTTCTTTTAGTGTATTCTAAATTTAAACAGTTTCTATCATCAAAATATAGGACATCAAAAAAATTAACTGTTATTGGATATTGTAAAACAGCTTTTTCAAGTTTGTATTTCCTTCGTCTATGCATCAGCTCTTGAAATGGTAAGAATTCACCAGTATTTTCATTAATAGGAACAATTTCTGCTTCAAAAATTCCTTCATCCACATTAATAGATTTTCCAATATTTTCTATAATGTCTGGATAATATTGTGTAATATTTTCTAGTCTTCTTGAAAATAAAATTATTTTATTCATCTGTTTATGAATTTGCACACGCTCTCCATCCAATTTATATTCCGCAGCAAATAACTGAGGCATTTTTTTAATTGCTTCTGCTTCACTTTTTACTCTATCTGCCAGCATAGGTCTTATTGGACTGAATAATGAAATCTTAAATTTTTTTATTTCTTCAATTCCATCTGTTGCAACAACCAAAGAAACTTTACCCAAATCACTTGAAACATTATATGCATTTTCTATTTCTTCCTTATTCTCTTTTTTTCCAGTAAAAGCAATAGCAAGTGCGTCCATGATAGTATTTTCTGCTACTCCTAAACGTAATGTACCCAACAAAATCTTCATGACAAATTTTGCTTCTACTGGGGTTGCATCATTTAGCATACTTGAAATGTATTTCATTTTCAAATCCTGTGAACCTTTGCCTTCTAACTTTGCAATCTTGAATAATGTATCATAAACTCTTTCTACAGTAATTTTTTCTACAGTAAATGTGGTTTGGGTTTTTAATTTTAATATGTTCGAAGCAGTTAGACCTAGATCACCCACTTTTCTATAGTCATCTTCAATCTTTTTTATTGATAAACCAGAAGATTTTGAAATAGCATGAATTGCAAGTTTTTCAGCAATTCCTAATTCTACACCCTCAAAATTTGGTCTAATGATACCCTGTAAAAGATAAACAACATTTGGGAGTATCTCTTTAGGTGTTTTTTTTAATAATTCTACTAAAATATCTGTCAGTTCTATACGCTTTGATGTTTTCTCCATCCTCTGAAATATTTCGGCAAGAGTTGAAAATTCCATTAGATTTTTTTTGCGTATTCAAGTAATAAACCTGAACCTAAAATTGAGAATGGGTGTGATAGACCTAGATATATTTGAAAATTATTTTTTTAGCAGAATCTTTTTGTTTTGTGACCATAGCAAAATTGCATAGAGGGTATGATTTTTTGTAAAATTTCATAAAACTCCATGCGACATCATGATTCTTAAATTCAGTTCTTATTCCATCCACATGTGATTCTTTCCCGAATACATCAAAAACTATAATTTGGTATTTTTTTGGAATATTGTATGGTCTTGCTTTAATCAGCCATGCAAGAGCAAATAGAAACACAATTCCAAGTACTATTACTCCTCCAGCATCTTTAAAAAATGACCAAATAATATCTCGAACAGTTTGACTGAATAATACAAAAACAAAATTTGAAAAAGCTATGACGGAAATGTATGTTATAGCAAATGGTTTTAATCCACTAATGATTTTAGGTGTTTTCACAATTTTATTTATTTTTAATTTGATTTAACCTTTTTTGATTAATCTAATCGGGATCTTCATAAGATTCCTTTCTTTTATTATCATGTGGCTGATCTTCTATTGGTTTCATTTTGGCATGTACAGCATCCATTATAGCTTTGTATCCTTCAGCATATTCTAACTCTGATGGTACTAGTGTAGCTGGATGGAAAAATCCTTGACTTCTCATTGTTAATGCTTTCTTTGTAGCAATTTCACGTATGTAATCCCAATCAGGTGTTGAGAATCCATCAAATGGACCTGTTAGTTTACCATTATGCATACTGAAAACTAATGCTTCAACAATTGGAATACAAAAATTGATCGTTGCAGCCGAATTAAGTTTAACTGGCATTAAAGGCATATTATGACTACCTCTAGTGTTTCCAGCTACATAGTGTGGATTACTAAATACACTTCCCGCTTCTTCAGTAGCCGGAAAGTTTTTTTGTGTTCTAACTAGACAAATCGGATCATCTTTACCAACATAAGTGCCAGCTATGTTATGTAACCTGTCAGTGGACGCATCTAATATCGGTTCACCATCTTTTGTATAAACTGAATCAACCACATAACGACTAGGATACATAAGAGCAGCTTCAATCAATGGCTTATCTTCCCATAATGAAAGATTCGCAATTTTACCTTCCTCAACATCCATTATGTTTATGTTGACACCTTTTGCGAGTGATTGGTTCACTATTAATCCAGTATTACTAAGCGAGTCAACAAATAACTTATAGATCGGGTAATTGAAAGCACCAGGTTCAGTTTTATCAGCAGCAAATACAGTGAATACTTCGTTTAATCTTTCTTCAAATTCCATTTCTGCTACACCCGGACCCATACCTTTGATATTACCTGAAAATGAATCCTTTAACAGATCTTGTCCTGCACCATACAAGCCTTCCTGCTTAGCGATTTCAGTACCAGCCATAAATGCATCCCATGCTAATTGGTGTATTTTTTGGTTGTCAATACCATGATTATGGGTCATTACAATGTGGGAATCATCACCGCAATATCCAATATAATGATCAATTAGTAAATCACCAGAGTTTTTTACTGTGTTTCTGATTGCATCAAGTAATCTATCACTTGGTCTTGTATGACCACCGATGCCCCCTACATCTGCTTTGATTACTGATACGGTGATTTTCATGAATTTTCATACTATAACCTCGATTTATACTATATGCATCATCCATATTTTAAAAATAAAAAAAATGGAAAAATATAACTAATTTTTGCAAAAAATTGAAATGGTAATAGTAATAAAGCCCATCTCAGTTTGTCAACAATATGGCAGACAAAGACCATTTGAACCTAATTGTAACAGGACACATAGATAATGGTAAATCAACTACTATGGGTCACTTTTTGATGGATCTTGGTATAGTTGATGAAAGAACAATTGCTGCACATGCCAAAGAATCTGAGGAAACTGGAAAAGGTGACACATTCAAGTATGCTTGGGTTATGGATAACATTAAGGATGAAAGAGCAAGAGGAATTACGATCGATCTTGCATTTCAGAAATTTGAAACACCAAAATACTTTTTCACATTAATTGACGCTCCAGGTCATAGAGACTTTGTAAAAAACATGATTACTGGTGCATCTGAAGCAGATTGTGCTGTTTTGGTTCTTTCAGCAAAAGAAGGAGAATGTGATACTGCTATAGCACCTGGTGGTCAAGCTAGAGAACATGCATTTTTACTGAAAACCTTAGGTGTTGCTCAGATTATAGTCGCTGTAAATAAAATGGATACGGCAGATTACAAAGAGGAAGCATATAATGCAGTTGTACAAAAAGGTAAAGAATTAGTAAAACAATGTGGTTACAAACCTGATACAGTTCCATTCATTCCAGTTTCAGGCTGGAAGGGAGATAACCTTGTGAAAAAATCAGAAAACATGGCATGGTGGAAAGGTGACACATTATTGGAATCATTTGATAAATTTACTGTTCCTGAAAAACCTATAGGAAAACCATTACGTCTTCCTATCCAAGATGTTTATTCAATTACTGGTGTAGGAACTGTTCCTGTAGGACGTGTTGAGACTGGTGTAATGAAAGCTGGTGACAAAATTGTAGTTATGCCTGCAGGTGCAAGTGGTGAAATAAAATCTATAGAAACTCATCATACAGAAATGCCATCTGCTCAAGCAGGAGATAATATTGGTTTTAACTTAAGAGGAATTGAAAAGAAGGATATCAAACGTGGAGATGTTCTTGGTGATCCTGCAAACCCACCAATGATTGCAAAAGAATTCAGAGCACAAATAATTGTTATTCATCACCCAACAGCAATCGCACCTGGTTATACACCAGTAATGCATTGTCATACTGCACAAGTGGCTGCAACAATTACTGCATTTGAATCTAAAATAGATCCTGCTACTGGTGGAACAGCAGAAGAAAATCCTAAATTCCTTAAAGTTGGTGATTCTGCTATTGTTAGAATTAAACCAGTTAGACCAACATGTATTGAAACATTCAAAGAATTTCCTGAAATGGGAAGATTTGCATTGCGAGATATGGGTGCTACAATAGCTGCTGGTGTAGTTAAAGATATTACAGAAGAGCACAAACCATAGCGAGTTTTAGAATGGTTCAGCCAGCTCGTGTGAAATTAACTAGTACAAACTTGCTTAAATTGGGTGATGTTTGTGATGAAATTTTAGAAATAGGTAAAAAAAGTGGTGTAAAAGTTAAGGGACCAACTCCACTTCCTGTGAAACGATTGAACATTAGTACAAGAAAATCTCCTTGTGGTAGTGGAACAGAAACATATGAAAAATGGGAGATGAAAATGCATAGAAGAATAATAGATATCAATGCAGATGATAAGGCTATACGACAATTAATGCGATTGAAAATTCCTGATTATGTTTACATTGAATTGTCACTTACATAGTTAGGATTTTATTCCGGTCTTTTTTTTATAAAATCATGTCTGATGAAACAACCCCTGAAGTTGACAACGAAGTTACTACATCAGAGGCTAATGAGGAAAAATTTGAAGTGATATATACTTGTTTGAGATGTGGTACTCCGGTATCTAATATTGAATTAAGCAGATTACCAGAAATAAAATGTATTTGTGGTTTTAGAGTATTCTCTAAATTACGCCCACCTATAGTCAAAACAGTAAAAGCTATTTAGATCTAGATTACCTGTTTATACAAGCTATTACTTACAATTCATGTCGACTCCAAAAACCGACTGAGGATGAGGGCGTTAAAACCCTCATTTTCATTGTAATTCTTTTCTATAACTTCATCATTCTATTTTTTATGAACATGGGAAGTCGATTAATCCCTATTGCCATCATAACCGTTTGCGCAATAATACTTCTGTTTAATCTAATTTAGCTGACTTTTGTACTTCCTGAATACTCTGTATTGTGTGTGGTACCTTTATCTTATGATAGGATTAACAGTGGTTGCTATGGCCATAATATTATTCCTTGTTGATAGGACTGCTAAAAAGAGAAAGGGCATATCTTAGACTTGGTCTAGTTCTAATCGCTAGTATACGTACGTAATCTAGTTAGATCTATTTTCCTTCTCGTGTATTTTTTGCGAGTCCCAGCAGTTTTTACATAAAAGACCCTTTAACTTCCATTTGCTTTTTGGATGGAATCTATTGAATGCTTTTAGTTTACATCCACAAATACTACAAAAATCTTTGTCAGTCTTAAAATTAGATTCTTTTTCGTCAAAACATTTTTTACATAAAAGACCTTCCATGTCCCACTGCCATCGTGGTTCCCATAAATCAGTGACCTTACTTTTTATTTTACATATAACACATGATTGAGTGATCGTTGCATCATACGATTGCTTCATTTTATCTAAATAACAGTCACCGCATAATGGTGATTTAACATACCATTCTCTTTTTGCTTTATGCTTATGTGTAATTTCCTTATTACATATAGTACAATTTGCGCGTTTACGTCCAAACAAACCCATGATTACAAATATTTTCTTTAAAATATTATATCTTTCCTATTAATTTAACCTGAGAATGAGTTCTAATGCATCATATGCATATTCG
>Ga0207990_1000513_pt1 | contig 22400 bp, 19 predicted proteins | sample ETNtaG_8_FD_185780 | JGI IMG/M metagenome (GOLD analysis project Ga0207990, IMG submission 185780) | Marine microbial and viral communities from oxygen minimum zone, Eastern Pacific Ocean - ETNP201406SV75 (SPAdes) (version 2) | ecosystem: Environmental > Aquatic > Marine > Oceanic ...
TTGGAGCGAGAAACGGGATTCGAACCCGCGACCTCAACCTTGGCAAGGTTGCGCTCTACCAGCTGAGCTATTCTCGCATTTGTGGCGTGCCCCTTTATTTTATTTGAAGGAATGCAGGATAGTCAAACTATTTATATTATACGAAGAGATGCATTATATATTTCCTAATTAGTGCATGATCTTTGCAAATTCATCTTAGATTGGGCAAAGATTTAAACTTGATAGAAGACAGAGTTCCGTTTGATAATATAAAAAAAGTTTAAATTTAAGATACAACAAGGCAAGGATTACCATAGAATACAAAGCACATATGAAATTTAAAAATATCCAAATAGTAATCAACGGCTTTGTCGCAATTTTCTGTATTTTTGGTCTTGTCACAGATCTAGAAGCCGCCTCCCCTTCATACGAACCGGCACCGCTGCGTAATCAGGCCTTGATGTTTGAAATGAGCAGTAGTGGTAGTCGGCAGATAAAGCTGGATGTTAATTTAAAAAAACGTGTTGCTGTAAAAAAACAATTCTCCGCAAAGAAACAACTACCCGCAAAAAAGCAACTTTTTGTAAAGAAGCAGCATTTAGTAAAAAAACAACCTGCAATTGCGAAACAGGCTGAATTCCCCAGAACTCTTTACCGCAACAAAATTTGGAAAGTAGAAGGTGAGCGCTACGACATTCCTCTACGCTACACTTCAAAAGTCAAAAGAATTGTCCGCAGGCTCACAACCAAGAAACGTAAGCAAATAATCACAGGAATGCGTCGATCCGGCCGATATGTGCCGATGATCACCAAGATGTTGCTTGAAGAAGGAATGCCGCGGGATCTGGTTTTCATGGTTCCGGCTGAAAGTAATTTCAATGTGAGCGCACGCTCACACAAGAGTGCAGTTGGATTATGGCAGTTTATCGCGTCAACAGGCAGGATTTACGGATTGAAAATAAATCGCTGGATTGACGAACGCCGTGATCCGGTTTTGGCTACCAAAGCTGCAATTAAATATCTTAAACACTTGTATGGCATTTTTGGTGATTGGGAGCTTGCGATGGCAGCCTACAACACAGGTGAAGGTCGTGTTAAAAGAGCTATAAAAAGGGCGAAGCGCAAAGGTATGAAGCACAACTATTCGTCCCTGCGATTGCCACGCGAGACAAGAGGCTACGTGCCGGCAATTATGGCTATGGCGGTTATTTATAAAAATCCGGCACGATACGGTTTAGGACACGTTCGCCCGATTCAAGCCATGGATGAAACAAAAGCGAGTTTACCGGTTTCTTTTTCATTAGAAGAGGTGGCACAACGTTCAAAAATGTCATTCAGACTGTTACGAGATAAAAATCCAGCATTATTCCTTGGTGTACCGCCTATGACGCAGAAGCGTTATTCATTTTACGTTCCTCAGCGCTTCCACACGAACTTGATGTCATCCCTGGAACAAAATCCGGCGCCGTCTAAAAAATGGGGCCTCTCTTATAATGCATTGCTAGGTAACTCGGCGTATGTGACAGGAGTACTGGAAAAATTTGGTGCGCCTATCTATTTTAAGGTTCGGAATGGTGACAATTTATGGGATCTGGCTAAAAAACACAAAACATCGATTCGGCGTTTAGCAAGGTGGAACAAGCTCAATTCCAAATCTATTTTACGTGTTAACAGACGGATGAAAACTTATGTTCCAACCTGGAGAGTTTTTAAAGAAGTTGCCGGCACTTCAGCACCTTCAAGTCCAAGACTGATTGCGCAGAGAATAAGGGTGCCAAAGGGTGGATCGCTTTCTGTAATTGCAAAACGATATCGTACCAGTGTTAAGAAATTAATAAAATGGAACAAACTTTCCAGCCCTAATGCACTTAGGGCAGGACAGAGACTGGTAATTGGATACCGTAAAGTATCAAACTCTAAACTACCCAGCGCCGCAAATATAATTCGGGTTCCAAGAAATACGACCCTTTCACACTTGGCCTTACGCTATAAAACTACTGTGAAAAAATTGATGAGCTGGAACGGATTAACAAATTCGAAACAGTTACGCGCAGGGATGAGGTTTTATGTAAAAGCACCTGCAAAAGGGCGTAAAAAATCTCAAAAGATTATAGTGGCAAAAACAAGTTCAAACAAGGCGCCTAAAGTCAGGCACAGGATTATCCGTGTACGTAATGGTGATACTCTCTGGAGAATTGCCAGATTCTATCAGACAACAGTTAAAGAACTGGTTGTTTTAAATGAACTCAAGTCTGCAAGTCGCCTGCGTCTTAATCAAAAACTGATTGTACCTTTCCGTTCATAAAAGAGACTCTTGCTAGTTTCCTGCTGTCAAATTTACGGCATCTTTGCTGACAATCTAAATTTAATGTTTTATTAGATGCATTAAATTAGTGTAACTTTGAATAATGATGTTTACCGAGGAAAATAAAAATTTACTCTTAGAAGCACTTTCATATATCAAGCGTTTCAATGATAAAATAGTGGTCATCAAATATGGCGGAGCGGCGATGATTGATGAGCAACTCAAACACAGTTTTGCTCAGGATATTGTATTGCTTCAGTCTCTCGGTATGCTGCCCGTGATTGTGCATGGCGGAGGTCCTGAAGTTTCAAAGGCTATGGAACAATTAGGACAGGAAGTTTCTTTTATTGACGGTTTGCGGGTGACCAGTTCAGAAAACCTGAAAGTCGCGGAGATGGTACTTTCGGGCACAATTAACAAAGAAATAATTACTCACCTTAACACTTTCGGCGGAAAAGCAGTTGGAGTAAGTGGTAAAGACGGATTATTGATTGAAGCTCGTAAAAAGCAACATGCAGGAGGAGTGGATCTAGGCTATGTTGGAGAAATAGAAAGTGTAAATCCGGAATTGCTGCTGGTCTTGCTCAAACAGGGTTTTTTACCAGTTGTTTCTCCAATCGGTTTAGGCAAAGACGGTGTCACCTATAACATAAACGCAGATACCACTGCGTCACGTATCGCGGTCGCTCTCGGTGCATACAAAATAATATTTATGACTGATGTGGATGGAGTTCTTGAAGATGGAAAACTGAGAGGGCAACTTTCCGTAGTTGAATCAGAAAAGCTGATCAAGAAAAACGTGATTAGCGGCGGCATGGCGCCTAAGGTTAGTGCCGGACTTTTCTGCGTTAAAAACGGGGTTGAGTCTGCTCAAATAATAAATGGTACAGATCCGCACTCTGTTATAGCAGAATTATTTACTGACAAAGGTATTGGCACTCAAATAGTCCTTTAATATTTTTTAATATTTTTTATTTGTGCTCTGAAAGCTAAAATATTTCAAGGTAAGGACTCTAATCAGGTTTAACTGTTATCTTCTTAGCATCTATCCAAGAAATAATTCCATCTGTCGCATGATAAACAGTTGAATAAAACACTTTTTGGTCGAGAAGGTTCGCAACAATTCTACTTCTCCTGCCGCTTCTACAAATGATAATAACGGGGTCTTGTTTATCTGCTATTTTCCTCAGTTTTGACGTCCATTCTTTAAGGTTGTAATTCCCACCATTATCAAAAAATGTAAGAAGTTTACTTTTATTAATCACTCCGGTTTGGTGCCACTCACTTTTAGTCCTTATGTCTATTAATGGAACCCCTTTTCCCATTAGGTTTATTATTTCATTATTATTTACTTCATGTATACCTGCAAACAGTTGAGTACAGAATAAATAGGATACAACAGTTATCGATAAAATTCTTACTTTCATAATTCAACGAATATCTAAATTTACTTGATATACTAAGACTGTTCTATTTCAGACTTGTTTTATAAAATACAAATATCTTGTTTTTTAGAACAATTCAACTCGCTTAATGTACGCCTTTGAGTGACGTCCGTTTACTTTCTCAGTTTTCTGTACATCGACCTCAATTCCAAGAGCAGTGATCGGCTCTGGTTGTTTAGCAAATAATTCAAAGAATTTCGCCGCCAGGTCAATTTCCGTGATATATGTTTTTCCGCTGCTGCCGTCACATGGTATACAGAGATAACGTCCACCTTTCTGCCAGTAGTTACCAAGATAAACTTGATCGGGTTTTTCGTCTTTTCCAAGGAAAAAACTGATGAAATAAGGTAGATCAGGCGCAAAGAAAAAACCACTATCAAGTTTGGCGTCACCAAAAAAAATCATGAAGGAAATCGCTTCACGAGTGTTACGTGTTTTGTCTGCAGGGCCGCTCCAGTCCGCGCCCAGAGGATATTGATCAACTCCCCATTCGATGCGTATTTTTGTTACACTGCGTAAATAGTCTTTTTTGTCAAAATCACGCATCAACACACCAAGCTCATCAGTGGTTGGTTCAATCACCAGCTTACTGTCTTCAAAACGTAAATTCATCTCGGCCACATCTTCACGGAATTCCCAGTTGAGTGCTTCAAACCAGGCTCTTACATCACCTGTAGCAGTGCTGAAATCCAGCTCGTAAATATTCTCTGCGTGTGCAGAAGACGTAATAAACAAAAACCCACACAAAGCAAATATTTTTTTATACTGAAATCTGCTGGATAAAATTGAATTCCACATTTTATTTTTCTAACAATAACCGGAGATAAATGTTCAGTATTAATTCTTAATGTGTCCTGACTCCGCTAACTAAGAAGCTGAGCACACAGCTATTTTTTATCAACTGCCTTCACAGATTCAGCAAAACCGTGTCCAGAGAATTAAACAAATATTAGCTGAAAATATGAAAATTATGCAGGCAACCGGGCTGCTGAATTTGTAAACAACACACTAAACATTTGAGCGTGAGATTTCAAGATTATTTTAGAAATGACAATTATTTATTCAAGGGTAAAGCAAAATATTCTCAGTCCGGAGACTGTAAAATGAGAGCTAAATTTGCAGCAAAAATGATGGTCTAAAAGGCAGGGTTTGTGTGGAGATTATTGGGAAGGAGGAAGTTGCGTTTTAGCTTCTGTTTAAATTCCGGAAGAGTTGTCCACGGAAGGCATTTCTGCTTCAAACTCCTTCTCTTCCATGGGATTGGGGTTGATAAAAAACAGGTTATTACCGGCTATTGATTTAGTGGCTACCTCAATTTCTAGTTCGAGCAGATCACTGGTAATTTTTCTGCGTAGAATGCTTTTACGTTTCAAAGCAAACAATTCAAGCTCAAGATAACCGAAGGTGTTTTTCAATTCTGCAAGCTTTCTAAAAGCAGTATTATTTTCCAGGTAGTCAATAATCAAACTTTCTCTGCGCGGAGAATAACCACTGAATATCACAGAAAATCCCTGACTGATCTCATCTGTTTGTTGATAAAAACGGTTGATATGTTCTGTAGTACGACGCACATTTTCCAGACTTGCGTGCCTGCCCGCAATTCCAAATAAGATGTCCCGTTTGAGTTCACTGGGTTTTTTTACAGAAAGCTCGGATGCCTTAACATTTGTTTGGGCAATTTGTTGTCCGGAAGCAGTATCATAAACACTGAAATTTACAACTGCAGTGGCTCGATAGAACGTGCCCTGCTGTTTGTTAAGGGGCCGTGAATTCATTCCCATAATCACCAGCACATCCGCATCATAATTCAGCGCGAGCGCAATCAGGCTGTCCACAGGACGTCCAACTATATCCTCCTCTTCCAGAGAACGATAGACTTGTCTTAGAGTTGCCTCACTATATGTCCTGAAGCTCTGTTCTGCAAAAGCTTGCTGAGCAGCATCAAGTGCAGATGCTGCAGCCTTATTCTCACGGGGAAATGCTTTAGGCACTCTATTGTGGTAAAGCACTAACAGGCGCTTTTTTCTTAAACTATTCTGCAGAATTCGTACGGCTTCCAGTTTTTGTCGAATTTTCTCATCATCAACATTGGCAGTTATTATTATTTCATACAGATTTTTGTTGAAATTCTGTTTTTCCCTGAGGACTTCATAATCAATAATATATTTGCTGTTAAACCTGTAGATTTGGTTTTTAATAACTTCGTAATTTTGGTTAATTGTCTTCACATCAAGCAAATTCCCCACAGCTTTTTTAAGAGCTTCATGCAGAACATTTTTTAATGCCTGTTCCTTTGCGTGATTAATGTCTGCGTTGTATATTTTTGCAGAAGAACTGACGTTCACTTCTTCCGCCTGTAAAGGCAGACAAAAGAGAAAGGCCGGAATCAGCAGGGTAAAAAGAAATTTCATAAAATATGAACTGAAAGATAAGAAAATAAAAGTTTAAAATATTATCCGACAATATTAAACGGATTCGTCTTCAGTTTTAAAACAAGATTAGGTGCTTTTCAGTTTGTAGGCTGCAGCAAAGCACCTTCAGGAGGGTTAAGTTTGCTGGCTGATTCAATTGTACGGTCCATCAATTCATCAAGGGGGTTGTAGTCACCTTTTAGATGCTGTAGATCAGTCCATGCCAGAGAATATTTTTCATGAGGATTGTATGCGTTGGCTTGAGCAAAGTGATATTCCGCCAACCCCAGTTCACTGCGCAACTGATAGACCACACCCAGGTTGTAGTGCGCTGTTGCCAAATTCAAACGGTCGATGTTTTGAGATACGCGTGCATGTGATTTTATAATTTGCGCATAGCGTTCAAAATCCTGATTAGGAATCAGCCCCAAAAGGATAATATTTATTTCATCCTGATCAAATGATTTTCCGTGAACTTCCAGCAAAGGCTGTAAAGTAGTGTGTGGCAAACCAGCTCTTTTGAGGCGTGAAAAGACGTCATCGGTGAAAAAAAAGCGTTCTGTTTCTGGAACACTCCTTGGTTCAAAAAGCACATAATTCCAGCCTTTCAGAGCAAGGTCGTATCGCATACCGCTAGCAAAGTGATTTGAGCGGATAATTCGGGAGTGACCGAAATCCAGCATGCCAAATGTCCATGGTACCGGACTGCTGCCTTTTTCCAGTGCAATCACGCGTTCTTGCGGTTCAGGGTTGATCCTGTCTAAAAATTTTTGCATCAGCAATTGAGCCAAACGTGCCATTTCGTCTAAGGAATCCGGGATGAGCAGGATGTCTTCTTCACCTCTATAACTTTGCTTGAGGCTGGCATTTTCAGTATTTAAGTAGAGAGTTTTGTCTCCGGCAGCATTGATGATTTTAAATGATATTTCCAAATCCAGCGTGCGATTAATCAAGCGTTCCTGATAAGGTTTTTCGTCAAATTCAAAAACACGTTTAATGGTGTTCAGTCCTGCAGGATTGTCCTGCAGCACCTTGTGTTCGACCAAAGTTATGTGTGTCTGCTGAATTATTTCTTCTGTATCATGTACTCCATAACGTCGGACCTCCACGGAAAGTACTGCCGCATTAGGATCATCTTTTTCAGGAATTACCGCTAATGATTTCAGCAACGGCTGCTGATTAATTTGATAAGTTAATATTTTGCTGAACAAGACTGACTGCTCACCTTTAAATCGATCAACGTAAATAGTGTTTATGTCAGTAGTAAGTGCTTTAGCTGAGGGAGGAGTTTGATAATAAATTTGATTAACTGCACATCCGGATAATAGCAGAAAGACGTACAACAGAGATGTAATAAAGGAAAAACGAAAGAAATACGCTGTTGTAAATTTAAGCAGGAACCTCATTTTATTCAGAGGTGATATCGTTGACCGTGTTTTGCAGATTTTTATTCTGGTCAATTGTCCAAGTGTCCAGCACAGCATCGTCATCGAGGTTGCCTTTAGCAGTTGCGGTGAAGGAAGTGCTGTTACCGGTGAGGGTGATGTCATAGCGCGCGCTCCCTCCGGATTCCAGTTGCACATCCAATTTGCTGATTGTATCTGCGTATGTTTGATTGGTAGCGAAATAGATCTTTTGCGCAGTGAAAATTGCGCTGAGACTGACTTTAGCCTCAGTTTGTTTTGAACGCTGCAGATATGCTTCCAAACTTGGATAAGCAAGTGTAGCCAGAATGCCGATGATCACAACCACGATCATCACCTCCAGCAAACTGAATCCGCTGCGTAATTCACGCATCCTGGATTTTATGCAAAAAGTGTGGCCATTATTTATCACCTTCCTCCAAAAGAGAAATATTAGTAGCCTCCTGACTGTTTGATGAACTTGGGCCTGTTTTAGTTTTTGGACAGGTGATTAATCCCAAATATCTTTGTCGTCCTTTGTTTTTAATGTTTTATCTTTAGAGCAGTGCCTGAATGGACAACGATGCCAGCTCCAAAATACGATCCGGAAAAACACCAAGGTAGAGTACTGCCAGCGCCGTTCCGAGTAAACCTGTCATAGCAAAACCGGAGGTGTTGCCTGAAACAACGCTACCTTCCGGAAGAGCACCTTCACGCATATACATGAACATTACAACCCGTAAATAGTAATAAACAGACAGGGCGCTGTTGAGTATGCCAATCACAGTCAGCCAGATCCAACCTTCCTGCAGGGCGGCGCTGAAGATTTGGAATTTACCAATGAATCCTCCGGTCAACGGCAGTCCGACCAGCGAAAAAATAAATAAGCTCATCAGCAGTGCAAGAGTCGGGTTCCGTTTTGCGTAACCGGCTAAATCATCAAAAGTTCTGGGGATGCGTCCTGCGTCCCGGAAGGTCAAAATCCCAAAAGCTCCTGTTCCCATCAAGGCATATGCACAGGAATAAAATATTACACCACTGATGGCAGAGGTACTTCCCACTACAACTGCTACCAGCACATAACCCGCATGAGCAATCGAGGAATAAGCCAGCATACGTTTGACTTCGTTTTGACGCAAAGCCATCACGTTACCTACGGTCATGGTCAGCACTGCAAGGAGCCACAGGAGGTTTTCCCAGTTTGCACCGTCAAGAGGAATTCCGGTCATTAAAACACGAACGAACACCGCAAAACCTGCGGCTTTCGCTGCTCCGGAAAGGAAGCCTGTAACCGGAGTAGGCGCACCTGTATACACATCAGGTGTCCACATATGAAACGGTACGATCGCGATTTTGAAACTCATTGCCACAACTACAAGCACCATTCCGACAACGACAAGCGGATTTCCGGAACCGTTCTGTTGAATTTCAGCAATGATCGTCGGCAGTAAAGTACTTCCGGTTGCCCCGTAAAGCAGAGAAATTCCGTAAAGCAAAAAACCTGTGGAAAAGGCACCGAGCAGTAAATATTTAAGTGCGGCCTCATTGGCTATAGCTACTTTGCGTTTCATTCCGACTAAGATGTAGCTGGAAATTGACATAATTTCGAGCCCAATGAAAATTACCAGCAAATCAAGTCCGGAAGTCATAAACATCATTCCGGAAACAGCAGTCAGGAGCAGTACGTAATACTCTCCAAAATTCATTTCATTTTCTGCAATATAATGCCGTGAAACAAAGACAGTCACGATGGCAACACTCATGTATATAAATTCAAAGAGTATCGAAAAATCATCCGCGACAACAGTTCCGTAAAATCCTGCGATGTCCTTCCCATGTAGCTGTGTTTCTGAGAACATTGCCAAAAGTAAACCGATGATCGTGGTTACAGCCAGGGTCAAGGATCTGTTTTTTTTAGTGGCAAAAAGATCAACCAGTAAAACAGTGCATGCAGTCAGCAGCACTATTATTTCAGGAAGGATCGGAGTTAAGTCAGTTAAGCTAATGAATTCCATTTTACTCACTCAGGAATTATCCTCTTCCATTATTGGAAGCAGGAAGTTGTCATGGATGGCCTTCAAGTACAGCAGGTTATACAACCTGCCCTATTTTTAAGACATAGTAGGAAAATTAAATTGTGCACCGGCTTTTATCCCAGTCGGCCAGCGTGAAGTAACCGCCTTGAGACGTGTGTAAAAGTGAATTGTGTCAGGTCCGTAAATGTGGTGGCTTCCGAACAGGGATTTTTTCCAGCCTCCAAAACTGTGGTAACCGACAGGCACAGGTATTGGCACATTTATACCAACCATTCCTACCTCAATGCGGTTAACAAAATCTCTTGCCGCGTCTCCGTCTCTGGTAAAAATTGCCACGCCGTTTGCGTATTGATTGTTATGTATCAGCTTAATCGCTGCTTCATAATCAGCAACACGAACGGTGGAAAGAACGGGTCCAAAAATTTCTTCTTTATAAATGTCCATTTCAGGAGTTACCTGATCAAAAAGTGAAGCCCCGATGAAAAATCCGTTTTCATGGCCGGGAACTTTCAATCCCCGTCCGTCCACCAGTAACTTCGCGCCCTGATCAACACCGCTCTGGAGCAGCGAAGTAATCCTCTCTAAACTTTGTTTTGTGATAACCGGACCCATTGCAACACCTGCATCGCTCGGAGGCCCGACAGGTAATTTTTCAACCAGCGGTACCATTCGTTCCATCAACTCATCCGCAACTTTTTCTCCAACAGGAACAGGGACAGAAATTGCCATGCAGCGCTCACCCGCGGATCCGTATCCTGCACCCATTAGTGCGTCAACGACCTGATCCATGTCTGCGTCAGGCATAATAATCATGTGGTTTTTTGCACCGCCTAAAGCTTGCACACGTTTACCGTTTGCTGCTCCACGGGTATAGATATATTCCGCGACAGGAGTTGAACCGACAAAACTGACTGCTTTAATTTCCGGATTATCGAGAATGGCATCGACCACAACTTTGTCTCCCTGAACCACACTGAAGACACCATCAGGTAACCCTGCTTCTTTGAGCAGATCCGCCATAATTAATGTTACACTGGGGTCACGTTCAGACGGTTTCAAGATGAAAGCATTTCCGCAGGCAAGTGCGTTAGGAAACATCCACATTGGTACCATTGCAGGAAAGTTAAAAGGTGTGATTCCCGCCACAACTCCTAAAGACTGTGGAATTGAATAAACATCAATTGAAGTTGCAACCTGTTCACTGAAAGTTCCTTTGAGCAAATGCGGAATTCCACAGGAAAACTCAACTGCCTCCAGTCCACGGGCCACTTCGCCTAATGCGTCATCATGTGTTTTTCCATGTTCGCTGCTGATGGAACTGGCGATTTTGTCTGCATTTTCTTCGAGTAAACGTTTGAAACGATACATGACCTGCACGCGTTTCGAGGGAGGGGTGGCCCCCCAGGCAACAGCAGCCTCACTGGCAACTTGAACTACATCATCCAATTCCTTCGAACTTGATAAACGAATCTGCCCGGAAACCTCTCCGGTTGAAGGATTATAAACATCTTGAAGTGTTCCTCCAGTTTGGCTGACCCTTGTACCTCCAACATGGTTGCCGATAATGTTACTCATTATATTCTCCTGAAAATTTTCTTGAAAAAATGGAATTTAAAAATACTCTGATTCTAGGAAAAATAGGTGGTGTAATCAAGTTTTTTTGCTCTATTTCCCAAATGCAGATGCGATCCTCTTAATTAATACTGTACTCAAACACTGTTGAATTTTTAACTCTATCACTCTTCGGCCTTTAGTAAAAGAGTTTCCGCTTTTATTCTCATCAAAGTGTATTCTACTCAAGAATATCAGGGAAAAACTTTTGACTCCTTTATCATTGTGTGGTAGAGTCCATTTCACTTATGCATATTAATGTCTTCCCGCTTGTATGAAGTAAAAAAACCGCACACAGGCATTACTGACAGCAAGCACTTCAATTCATCCCAAATCTTATGACTGTAAATAATAATTCCTCAGAGGAACTTTTCCGGACGTCTCTTCATTCCTGGCACAAAGCAAACGAAGGCAAGCTCATCGACTTTGGTGGTTGGGACATGCCTCTGCAGTATGGTACAGGGATTCTCAAGGAGCATCTTTCCACGAGGCGTTACGGTGGGTTGTTTGATGTAAGTCACATGGGACGCTTCCGGATAAGCGGTAAAGATACTGTGCCTTTTTTGCAGCACGTACTCACCAATAACGTAGAGTCGCTTGATACATGGCAGGCTCAGTACACATTGATTCCCAACGAAAACGGTGGTTTGCTTGATGATGCTTACCTCTATCATCCGGGAGAGGAATATTTTCTGGTGGTCAATGCCTCCAACCGTGAAAAGGACTGGAAACATTTTCAGCAGCAGGCAGAAAAGTTCGATGTAAGCCTGTATGATGAAACGCTTGAAGTTGCGATGATTGCCTTTCAGGGACCTCTTTCCGGACGTATTCTTACTGAGATAAAGCGGGACGGTACAATGCCCGAAACTTTTCGTAATAGCCTCTCCAAAATAACTATTCTAGGTACAGAAGTTTTGCTGGCACGTACGGGTTATACAGGTGAGCCGATTGGTTTTGAGTTGTTTGCACCTGCCGAAAAAATGGAGGCAATCTGGTCTCGTATTGAAGAAGCAGGCCAGGACAGGGGTGTAGTCGCGGCAGGCTTGGGAGCGCGTGACACTTTACGACTGGAAGCCGGTATGCCGCTTTATGGACATGAGTTTGGCGTAGATCCGGAAGACAAAGAGATTCCGGCGTTTGCTTTTCCGCTCACTTCAGTTGCAGTGAGTTTTTCCAGACGCAAAGGTGATTTTGTGGGTCGCGACGCTTTGCGGGCGCAGTTTGAAGAGATTCGTAAAATCCGGATGGGGCAGTATAAACCCTCCGCCGTTATGCCGCGTCGTTTTTTACCACTTGCTCTGAAGGAGAAAGGCATTACGCGTCAGGGTGATTCAATATTTTTTGCTGATAAAAAAGTAGGATTTATCACAAGTGGAACGATGGTGCCTTACTGGAAATTTGAGGGTGAAGGCGCAACAATGCGGATCGCTGACGAACAGGATCGAAGAGCAATCGCTTTGGCTTACATCGATGCGGAGGTTCCTGCTGAGCAGGAACTGGAGGTCGAAGTCAGAGGACGAAGGCTTGCTGCGCAGTTGGTCCGCTGGCATGGACGTTCGGAGGCACCGCCTTACTTCCGCGCAATTCCCTGTGATTGGGAAACAAAAAGTGACGCACAGGCACCGGCTACTTCTCAGGAACAGGTTAGCTTGTTACTGAAGAAAAGTCTGGAGAATCACGAATGGCGGCAACGGTGCTGCATTAACCTGATTCCTTCAGAAATGACTCAGTCTACGCTCGTGCGACTGCTTCAGGTAACGGACCCCTGTGGTCGTTACGCAGAGCATAAGGAACTGCTGGCTGCATTTGAGCAGGAGATCTTCTACTATCAGGGAACGGAATTTATTGCCTGGGCTGAGGATCGGCTAGTTGAGGAAATGAAGAAATTTCTGGGCTATCCTTTGGTAGAGACGCGTGTCATCAGCGGTCAGATGGCGAATATGACTATTTTCAGCGCTCTTGTTGATTTTATTAATCGCACCGACCGACGCAGCGAACCACGAAGACTTCCACTAGTGATGAACAATCACATCGGCAAAGGGGGGCACCTCAGCTCACAGCCGATGGGTGCGTTAAGGGATTATATTTCCAAAGATCCTGTTACTGAAAAATATTCGGTGCTCAATTTTCCGGTATTACCTGAAAATCCGTATAGTATCGATTTGCAGGAAACAGCTAACCTGCTGGACCGCTTTGATCCGGAACTGATAATCCTTGGCAAGAGCATGATTCTGCATCGAGAACCGGTTGCGGAAATCCGTAAAATGCTTGAAACAAAAACATCTAAGCCGGTCATTATGTACGATATGGCGCATGTTCTTGGTTTGATCGGGCCGCATTTCCAGAATCCTTACGCTGAAGGTGCGGATATCATCACTGGTTCCACTCACAAAACTTTTTACGGTTCACAGCGTGGAGTGATTGGAGCGGCGTATGAAGATGGCACTCCGGAGTTTGAGTTGTGGAAAGCGATTGAGCGGCGTGTTTTTCCCGGAGCAGTCAGTAACCACCACCTTGGCACCTTGCTGGGCTTGTTGATGGCCGCAATTGAAATGAATGCTTTTAAGGACAGCTATCAGCCGCAAGTAATTGCAAATGCTAAAGCCTTTGCCAAGGCCCTCGAGGATGAGGGGTTGGAAGTCCAGGGTGACCCGAAAGTTGGCTACACAGAAACCCACCAGGTAGTAGTGGTTGTCGGTTATGCTCAGGGATGTGCTGTAGCGCAGGAACTGGAAGAGAGTAATATCATCGTAAACTATCAGGCAATTCCTTCTGACGAGAGTTTCACTTCAAGTTCTGGTCTGCGCATGGGTGTTGCCGAAATGACACGTTTCGGTATGAAGGAGGAAGATTTCCGGGAATTTGCTGCAATGTTCACTGAGGCTGTGCGTGGTAGAAATGTAGCTGACGAAGTGGCCCGGTTCCGTGAACGTTTCCAGACTATGAATTACTGCTTCGACGATGACTTCATCGAATATAAAAATTATCTGGCCGGCCTTTTTTAGCAGTTCCGATTTCTATCCGAAGCGCAAGCAGCTTCCAAAATAGCTGCCCTGAAAACTCCAAAAACACCCAGTTGAACTGTTTCAAAACAAAAAAAGAAAGTTCCGAAGAAGCATGATTAGCGTCGTATTTAAAATTGAGCAGCTTAAATTAATTTAAATAACAAATGTAGAGTTTAGGAGAAGATATGGCTTGGATTAAAATGATTGCGGAAGACGAAGCGCAGGGAGAACTTAAAGGTTGGTACGATAAATTGCGTGAACCTTGGGGCGGAGTGGATAATATACTGCGTGTCCATAGTATAGACACCCCCACACTAAAGGGGCACTATGAGCTGTACCGTTCAGCGATGAAGGGGTCCAGGGATTTAACCCACAAACAGCGTGAAATGATAGCAGTGGTGGTCTCTACCGTAAACCAGTGCCATTACTGAATAGTTCATCACGGAGCGGGTCTTCGTAAAATTACTCGTGATAATGAGTTTGTTGAGAAATTCATCAAGGATTACAAAAACGCAGACATATCCGAACAGGACAGCACAATGCTGGACTATGTCGTTAAGCTTACTAAAGAACCGTGGAGCATGGTTAAAGCGGACGTAATAGCACTGCGGGAATCAGGTTTCAGCGATGTTGCCATACTCGATATTGTGCAGGTTACCGGCTACTATGCGTACGTTAACCGTCTTGCTGACGGGCTGGGAGTTGAACTAGAATCCATCTGGGATGAAAATTAGTCTTTGCACAAATGGATTGATTATTCTGGTGCGGGCGGAGAGACTTGAGCTCCCAACATTCAGATTCGAAGCCTTTCAGAGTGGGTAAACTGTGACGTACTGCAACAAATAAGGATAACAATATCATTATTATAAAAGCTCTTCACTATTGCCTCATCCCCACAATATAGCTTGATTTTGTAAGCTAATGGCACAAAATTGACACAAAAAACACCCTCACATACGAGTGCCATAAATAAAGCTTCATACCATTTCAATATTCCCATTTCAAACCATATATTCTCAATTCTATTGAGGTAGAATATTGTTTTGAGGATGTCTGAATGTGAAGAATTATTGGGGGTTACTCACAGGGGATGATGGGATTGGTTTTAGGGAAATTATGCTACTTTTTTTAAATCACATGGTAAAATATTGGAACAAATATTTTCTCTCATTTAATCAACTAACAATATTAATAACATTCCCCAAGACTAAATCAAGCTCTACTAACTACTAATCAAGTATAATTAGAAACAGGAGTAAGATGGATAGCTAACTACATTATGTGTCGATGGATGCATCCTTGGTATTGTCCGGCGGTTCACCTCGGTCGTACTCATGAGATTTCTATGTGAAATAGCTAACGAACACCATAGAGTCGTGTGTCGTCGAGTTTATGTGAGAAGCGTCGTGGGATCAAGCCACCCTGAAACCATGTAAGCAGTGTGTAAATAGAATACACTGGCAGCCCGAACGCCCGGCGCAAGTCAGCTGCGTAAGGAACCATGTTTGTACATTCCAATACAATCGCGCCGATGTCCGGATGTTGGGTGAGAAGGGATTTGCCCGCATCCAGTAAATCAAGTCGTGAGGCTTCGATGTCCAATTCGTCTTCATCATCGAGAATTGCGTGGCTGAAATGTCTACCGGATTCAGTGCCGACGATTGGTGTTTCCTGAGCAACACCAGCGCCTTTAAGATGCTCAGCGGTTAAACTGGCGGCAGAAATCGTGATGATACCTACACGTTTTCCCGGAGGCAGTAACCGCTCCACAAATGGAACCTGCATTAGAGATGAAGTCGCCACAGGCACAGCAAGTGCGGCGGATAATTCATCTTGGAACAAGGCCAGAAAACCGCAATTTGTACTAATCCCGTCTGCCCCATGACGAATCAAATCTTTCCCTGCAGAAATGAAATCATCTAGCAATCCTTCAGCCCTAGATCGAACTACACGATCCGGAGAAGCTCCTGGAACGATGCGGTACATCACTGGAAAAGGCCAGGTGCCTGCGTTTCCGATGTCGCCGTCAACTCGTGGAAATCGTGTTTCCAACATCAATATTCCAACGGCGGCACCGTAGATGTTTTTTCCGCCTTGAAAGACGGTTGTGCTGGCTGAGTCTGTAGTCATATTATCTCCAATAAAGAGTCATTATCATGTTACATTGTAAGGTTCGCTCCCCTAAAAAAATTCTGGAAAAGTCTTCTTTCAAGTTGGTATTGATTTGATCCAGGCGTATCTGTATGTGAGTTTCCATATTATCAAGACCCTTTGAGATATTTTTTGCAGGCCATTCCTCAGTTAAATGTAATTCCATGAATTAGTTCATTCCATAATCAATGTCAAAGGTAAAAATATAGGGCTCCGTTTTTTCGCATTTTTTACGGACTACAACGGCTTTGTCTTCTGATCTTAATACCAGATGGTATACCAGAATTGTGTTCGGCATCACTATTCATATTCAAACATTCTCATGAAGACACCGGTTTCCTGATGTGCTCATTATTTCCGGTTGTCAATTATTCCCGCTAACTGTCCCAGGGTGATTGGTTTGTTAGGTGGTCGACCGCGGAAAAAACCTACATCACAAGGTGATTTGCCTTGGGCTTGAGCACTTATCTCCGCGACTGTCAGCCCGCACATCCGACCTTGACAAGGACCCATTCCGCAACGAGTGAAAGCTTTTATCTGGCTCATATCCACTGCGCCCCATGTTATCGACTCCTGGATTTGTCCAGCTGAAACTTCCTCGCAACGGCAAACTATTGTTGCCTCGTTTGTAGGTACTAAGCATTCTGGGCTAGGTGGATAGAGATGTTCGAGAAAGGGGCGTATGGCCTGATGATGGCGAATTTCTTTACGGGAAATTTTTGCCATGGTATCCCTTTGTTTTTGGCTAATAGTTCCCAACTGAAAGGCGGCCTCCATTGCAGAGAGATGCCCTGATGCTTTGGCAATCATGGCTCCGGCTACCATCCCTCCGTCACCCGCCACTGCCACACCATCAACGCTAGTGTTGCCCCACTCATCGAGTGATGGATGCCAGTAGCGCTGCTGTTCATTCCAGATATGCTCACAGCCCAACTGACGAGTGAGTTGGGTGTTTGACACTACCCCTTCATGCAGGAGTAAGGTTTCTGTCTCTAGCTGTCGTGATTTTTTGCGATGTGTGAAGCATACTGTTTCCAGCTGTTGAGATCCACCTGCATGTAGGTTATGAATCCCGGAATATACCGGTATACCGGCATTCCTTACCTGCCGTTTGAGACGCAATCCTTTGAGTAAATTTTTTCCGGCACGCAAAGCTCTAGGGAGATGCTGAAGCGCCTGCAGGTAATTCAGGAAAGTTGTGGTTTCCAGCACAGCTATAATATCCACATCCGCCGCCGCAAGTCGTGAAGCCGTCAGCCACAGCAACGGGCCGCTTCCAGCCAACACGACTCGTCCTGAAGGAACGGTTCCGGAAGATTTTAGCAGAACATCCGCCGCTGCCGCACCCATCACTCCGGGAAGTGTCCAGCCTGGAATCGGAACAGGTCTCTCCATCGCACCGGTTGCAATCAGCAGTCGTCTTGCTCCAACTTGCCTGACATCCCCATTTCGTAAGTACAGAACAGAACGATCTGGTTCCAACTGCCATACAGAAGCACTGGGAATATAATCCACTCCGGATTGCTGAAAAGAGTGTTCCAGGGTTTGCCCGACTTGATAATCTGGACCAAGCAAAGAGTAAGTTTCCGGACGAAGAAGTTTTGTTGTGCTGATTGAACGATAAATCTGTCCACCGGCTTCGGGTTGCTCGTCCAGTACCAATACGGAGAGTTTTTGTTTAGCTGCCTCCAGTGCAGCTGCCAGTCCTGCCGGTCCTGCACCAATGATCACAAAATCGTAGGTTTGATTCATGCAGATCCCTCCGGAGCCGGCGATTGTCGGCGAACGCACATTCCTTCTTTGACAGGAATCAGGCAACTCTGTTGGTTTGGCTGACCGTCTATTTCAAGAAGGCACTCAAAACAAACTCCCATCCAACAATACGGTGCACGGACTCCTCCACTCACTGGACTGGTTCTTAAATGAACTTCTCCCCCCACAAGTAGAGCTGCTGCTACAGTATCTCCTTCTTGTGCAGAAATCGATTTTTCCTCGAACCTGAATGTCACAGCTTTACCTTTTGAAGTGCAGAGTCGTTTAAGCATCAAATCTCCCAGGATGAAATTTTTCTAAACCCTGCGGAGCCCTTCCGTCAACTATCCATTTGGAAAGCCGACCAGCATGAAGTGGTGCCAAAGTGATTCCACTGTGAGAGGAAACCACGAAGGCTCCCGGGCAGGATTCTGACTCAACGTAAACTGGTATGTTGTCAGGTGTTAGAATTCGTAGGGCTCCCCAGCAGCGTACCAGCTGCAATGAGGACAATTCTGGAAACAACTTAAGGGCGTGGTTGGCAAGGCTACGCATTACATCCAACGTGGTTCCGGAATCAAAATTAACTTCCTCGTGGGACGCACCAATCATGAATGAGCCCTCACGTGTTTGCCGTAGTGTTACGAAGGGGTGCATGAGTAATGGATGAGTCCGCTCAGTTACGAGAATTTGCCCGCGTTGTGGTCGAAGGGGAATATCCATTCCGACTTGCCTGGCTAAGGATTTAATTCCCAAACCACAAGCAAGGACAATTTTTTTTGAAGAAAACCGTTGCTTCGTTGTCCTGATTTCAAAGCAGCCATTCTGGAAAGAAACAGACACCACCTTATTTCCCGGAAAAAACTTAATTCCAAAATTTTTGAGAGCAGCCATTAGACTGCTTAGCAGAGCTAACGGATTAATGTGTCCATCGTGTGGGGAAAAGGAAGCACCATAAACTGTTTCTCCAAGGCGTAACTTCGGGATCATTTCCTGCATGGTTTGGCGATCCAGCATTTCACAATCGTAGTTTCCGTTTACAGATTCCTGACGCATTTGTTCGACTTCGGTTTTACGTAGACGCCACTCTTCTTCTCCCAGACAAGCTTCAAACCCACCCGGCTGATCGAAGTCCACGGAGATTCCAGAATTTTCTTCCAAATCTTCCGAAAACTCCGGCCATGACTGAACGGCATCCAGAGTCCATTCGGCATAACGAGGCATACCCAAACCCTTGCTTTGCACCCACGTAAGGCCGAAATTTCCTCGCGAAGCACTGGGCGAACTTCCACCTTGATTCAACAAAGTTACTTCAAAACCCTGCTTTGCCATACCATAGGCTACTGAGCCCCCAATGATGCCGCCGCCAATTACCAGAATGTCAGAGCTTTCCATGTCTAGCCAAAATCTTTGAGGGTTATGTGTTTATATGAGAAATTAGTATTCCACTTGACAATCTATGATGTCAAATGATATTTATTATGAATCTCATGCCTAAATATTATATACAGACAGATATGAATCTTCGGCAACTGGAAGCATTTCGCATGGTAATGGAAACCGGATCCGTTACTCAGGCAGGAAAATTGTTATACATTAGTCAGCCGGCAGTCAGCCGCTTAATCGCCGATTTGGAGGAGCACGTCAACTTCCAACTGTTTGATAGACGAAAGAAACGATTGATTCCAACTTTGGAAGCTAAACTGCTTTACGACGAAGTGGAGAAAGCTTTTATCGGGCTAAGCAGCATAGAGGATACTGCACAGTCCATACTGGAACTCAAAAGAGGACATCTGCGTTTAATAGCCATGCCGGGAATCGCCACACTGCTCTTACCGAAAGTCATCAATGAATTCAGTCTACAGTTTCCGAACATCAAAATTGAACTGGAAAGCCGCACACGATTGCAGGTGATGGAATGGATTAGTTCCCACCAGTACGACCTCGGTTTCGCAAATCTGCCCCTTGAAGGTTCAGACGTGGAACTTCATTCGTCATTTCCAATGGAAATGGTTTGCGTTGTGCCAAAAATGCATTCTTTGGCTAATCGATCCTCGATCAGTCCTTCTGATCTGAAAGAAGAGAATTTTATCTCTTATCCAAGAGGAACACACATCCGTTTTGCAGTTGATCAGGCGTTTGAAAATTCTAAAATTAATCGACACATCAAAGTCGAGGCACGTTCTTCTGAAGCAATCTTAAACTTGGTTTCCACCGGATTTGGAGTTTCTGTTGTGCCCCGTTTCTCCAATAAATCTTTAGGTAGTGAAGCATTGAGCTTCATTCCACTTATTCATCCTATCATGATGCAGTTAGGTGTATTTGTCCAGGCGGGCAAATACATGTCAATTACTTCGAAGCATTTTGTTGAAACCTTCAGCAAATATATGAAAAATTCATAACATTTACGAATAATTTTATGAAATAAAATCATTTTGCTTAAAGATTAAAATGTTCTAATTTATATAACGATATTTGTTAATGTTTTTTCTTGACTTGAATATGTTACGTTATAGATATTTCAGTTCGTATACCATATGGAATTCCAAATTGGAATGGGCATCATGAACGACATGAACAATAGGCTAAACGGCGCGTCTGCAATGGTTAGGATGCTTCAGGCGCATGGCGTAAAACACATTTTCGGACTTTGCGGGGATACGTCTTTGCCTTTTTATGATGCACTTCATAATTTAGATCACGGCATGGAACACATTTTGACACGTGATGAGCGCTCGGCAAGTTATATGGCGGATGCTTACGCCCGTGTTACCGGGAAAGTCGGGGTTTGTGAAGGGCCGAGCGGCGGTGGCGCAACCCATATTTTGCCGGGATTGGTCGAGGCGAGTGAATCCTCGATTGCGGTTCTGGGAATCACTTCCGATATTTCTACAACATCACGCGGCCGTTCTGCGTTGACCGAATTGGATCAGGAAAGTTTGTTTCGCCCGTTAACAAAATGGAATACGGTGATTGATCACGCGGATCGTTTGCCCGCTCAAGTTCGAGCGGCATTTCGGGCGATGACCACCGGACGTCCCGGGGCCGCTCATTTGGGTTTTCCGTATGATGTGCAAAAAGACGTAGTTCCGGAAACAGAAATTTGGGCGCAACCGGAATTTGGCAATTATCCGGCTTTGCCTGTCGCTCCGGATGAAGTTGCTGTCGAGGCGTTGCTGGACGCACTGTTGTCTTCCCGTTCTCCGGTGATTATTTGCGGAGGCGGTGTGGTCATTTCAGGAGGTGAAAGCGCGCTAGCCGAATTTGCCGAAGCACTGAATTTGCCTGTGGCTACCACGATTAGCGGACAAGGCAGTCTTCCGGAAACACATCCGCAATGTGTCGGGGTTGTCGGTTCAAACGGTGGCATCCCGGCCACCAGAAAAATTATTGACGATGCGGATTTAGTGTTTTTTATCAGTTGCCGCGCCGGTTCTGTAACAACGGAACGTTGGCGCTCTCCTAATCCAAAAACCAGGATTTTACATTTGGATTCTGATCCTCTCGTGATTTCCGCTAATTATCAAACCGAAGTGGGTATGGTTTGCGATGCGCGTTTGGGGCTGAAAGCTCTTAATTCGGCTCTCCGGAAACGAGGTACAATCAACACGGAATTCCGGGGAAAAGAGCGGGCTACAGTCGCTAAACAGGAAAAAACAAAATACTTTGCGGAACTTTCCGGATCTTTGGAATCACCGATTCTCCCGGAACGCCTGATTGCGGATTTACAAAAAGTCTTGCCTGAAGATGCAGTCATCATCGCTGATCCCGGTACACCTTGTCCGTATGTTTCTGCTTATTATGAATTGCCGAAAGCAGGACGATATTTCATTTCCAATCGGGCACACGGGGCCTTGGGTTACAGTATGTCGGCAACTGTGGGAGCAGCGTTTGGTCGTCCGAATTCAAAAATTGTTGGAATTATGGGTGACGGTTCCTTCGGTTTTACTGTTGGCGAACTGGAAACAATTGTGAGATACAATGTCCCGGTTACGCTGATTGTTTGTTCCAATTCGAGCTACGGATGGATTAAAGCCGGTCAAAAAACAGGCTTCGGGGAGCGTTATTTTTCCGTTGATTTTAACCGTACTCAACATTCAGCAGTTGCCGAAGCATACGGGGTGAGGGGATTTCGTGTAGATAATCCTGCTGAATTAAAATCAACTTTGGCACAAGCAGTTGCAATTGACGCACCGACACTGGTGGATGTAATTTGTCAACCTTTGAATGAGGCACGCGCACCAGTCAGTGAGTGGATTGCATGAACATAAATTACAAAATAAAGAATCTAATATAATATTT
>Ga0207990_1000514_pt1 | contig 22394 bp, 25 predicted proteins | sample ETNtaG_8_FD_185780 | JGI IMG/M metagenome (GOLD analysis project Ga0207990, IMG submission 185780) | Marine microbial and viral communities from oxygen minimum zone, Eastern Pacific Ocean - ETNP201406SV75 (SPAdes) (version 2) | ecosystem: Environmental > Aquatic > Marine > Oceanic ...
GTCTTCTGCAATTTGTGCAATTCTTTCGGGTGTTGCAAATAATCCTGAATAAATTACCTCCATCCCTGCATCTCTGAATGCTCTACATAATACTAAAGCCCCTCTATCATGTCCATCTAAGCCTAGTTTTGCAACTAGGATTTTGACATTTCGTGATGCTGTTTTTTGCTTCATGATGTGATTCGTATTCTGTATCTTTTAAAGGCTTTATTTGATTTTCGATAGTTAATACATTTTAGATTCTTTCTAAATTAATAACGGAATCGTGTGATTTCACTAATAGAAAATCTACATAAAGCGTATCAAAATTATCAAAATTGTGGATACCACTCCAATTAATTACGAACTAACTTTTGAACCCGATTTAAAAAAATTCACATTTTCTGGAACTGAAATTCTTACCGCATCTTGCAAAAAACCTACAAATCAAATCATCATGCATTGTGCAGAACTGAAAATTAAATCATGTATCATAAAATCAGGTGATGATGTTATTTCATCTACTCCAAAAACAAATGAGAAAAAAGAAGAATTATCAATTAAATTATCAAAAAAAATTAAAGGGATTGTAACAATTAGTTTAGAATTTGAAGGAATTCTAAATGATAGATTGTTGGGATTTTATCGCAGTCAATACAAACAAAATGGAAAAACAAAATATCTTGCAACCACTCAATTTGAAGCAGCTGACGCTAGACGTGCATTTCCTTGCTGGGATGAGCCTGAGGCAAAAGCTACCTTTGAAATCTCAATTATTGCTGACAATCAATTTACTGCAATCTCGAACATGCCAGTAATATCCAAGAAAAAATTAAAAAACAAAACTCTTTACAAATTTGGAAAAACACCTGTTGTATCTACATATTTGATTTATCTTGGAGTTGGAGAGTTTGAATATCTAACAAGTAAAACCGGCAAAGTACAAATTCGTGTAATCACTACAAAAGGAAACAAATCAAAAGGAAAATACTCCTTAGACTTGGGAAAGAAATTACTAACATCTTATGAAAAATACTTTGGAATAAAATACCCATTACCTAAATTAGATTTAATTGCAATTCCTGATTTTGCAGCAGGTGCTATGGAGAACTGGGGAGCTATTACATTTAGAGAAACAATTCTACTTTATGATCCAAAGACCTCTTCTACTAGAACAAAACAATTCATTGCAGAAGTAATTTCTCATGAAATCGCACATCAGTGGTTTGGCAATTTAGTTACTATGAAGTGGTGGAATGATTTGTGGCTCAATGAGTCCTTTGCAACATTCATGGCAACAAAGTTTGTTGATAAATTTTATCCCGAGTGGAATTTGTGGGATCAGTTCATTGAAGATGCAATGAATAGCGCAATGGGGCTTGATTCTCTTAAAACTACACATCCAATTGATGTTACTGTTAATTCTCCTGCTGAAATCAGAGAAATCTTTGATGTCATATCTTATGATAAAGGTGGATGTGTTTTGAGAATGCTTGAAAATTATGTTGGAGAAACCAATTTTAGAGCAGGACTCAAAAAATATCTTTCATCATTCAAGTATGGAAATGCACAGGGACAAGACTTGTGGGATGCAATTGGCAAAGCATCGAAAATGCCTGTTAGTGCAATGGTTAATTCATGGCTAAAACAACCAGGATTTCCTCAAGTGGAAATTTCTCAAAATGATAAATCTCTAGTTTTAAAACAGAGCAGATTTTTGATGGAACCTACTCCTAAAACCCAGAAAGGTCTATGGCATGTTCCAATAACTCTTGGATTGGGAAATGAAACTATCACAAAACTAATAACAAAAAAATCAATTACTGTAAAAACTCCGTCTAGTCCTGGGTTTGTTGCGAATATTGGCAGAACTGGATTTTATCGTGTAAAGTATGATGATGGAATACTACTTGATCTAAAAATGCTTGTAGATCAAAAACAAATTCCTCATGTAGATAGATGGGCGATTCAAAATGATTTGTTTGCATTATGCATTGCAGGAAAAGAAGATGTTGCAAATTATTTGGATTTCACTGATGCATACTTTGATGAGGACTCTTACCTACCCCAAACAAATGTTGCAAACAATCTAAACTTTTTAGCTTCGCTAACATTTTTTGAAGACTTTGGTGATGAGATTCGTGAGTATACTATAAACTACTTTAGAAAAATTTTATCTAATCTAGGATGGATACCAAAAAAATCCGATAAACATACTGATGCATTTATGAGAGGATTTTCAATTTTTGTATTGGGTAAATTTGGTGATGACTCAATAATTGAACAAGCTGAAATTAAATTCAAAGCATTTTTGAAAAACCCTTCAACTTTACACCCTGATATTCGGGAAGCAATTTTCTCTCTAGTTGCATGGAATGGAAATGCAAAAACTCATTCACAATTTGTAACTCTATACAAAAAAGCAAAAACTATGGAAGAGAAATTGAGATTCTTGGGAGCAATGTGTAATTTCCGTAATGAGAAATTACTAATCAAAACACTACAGTTCTCTCAAACATCTGAGGTCCGTTCACAAAATATGCAATTACCAATTATGAAGATTGCAGCAAATCCTTATGGCAAAAAGATTCTATGGCCATGGCTCAAGAAGAATTGGGGTAAAATGAGTAAAAAGGTGGGATATGGAAATCCATTGTTCAATAGAATTGTTGCAAGTATTACTCTAGTTGCAGATGACTCTATGGAGTCAGACATTAAAGCATTTTTCAAGAAAAATCCTACTCCTGGAACTGAGAGAACCCAAACTCAGACATTAGAAAAAATTAGAATTTATTCTAAATTATTGAGGAAAATGAAAAAAGACTTTAAACAAAATGGCTAGAAAGATTCTTCCTGCTATCTCTCTTGGAGTAATTACAGTATTTGCAATAATTTTTCTTGGCGGCGGGGCAACTGATGACAAGGATGTTTTACGCCAAACATTCCAAGTTGATGCTACATATTATGAAACAGGAAATGTTGAGATTTCCTTTTTTGACAAATCTGGAAAAACTACTTCTGTGGTGATGGAAATACTTGGAATGGATGAGACTTTTCAGAAATCATATCCTGGTACCCAATTTACAGAACTAGTCCCATTCCCAAATACTCCAAAATATGGATGGGCTATTCATCCAGTTGTATTGGAGATTGAACATTTAGAATTTGGTCACATTCAATTAAAAACTGAAATTCATGAATCAAACCAACCCCCTCCTCCTGTAATTTACTCAAAACCATAGATCAGATTCAAAGAATTTATTCTACCTCTAAATATTTGAAATATCTTGGAGTTACTTGCTGATTTGAAAAAAGGCAAACGTGGAGCAATTGCAAAAGCAATAACTTTAGTTGAAAACGATAAAAAAGAATCAAAGAAATTATTAAAAAAAATATTCAAGGATACTGGCAATTCTATGGTTATTGGAATTACTGGACCAGCTGGTGCAGGTAAAAGTTCTCTGATAAATAAAACTGCAATCATCTTAAAAAAATTGGGCACAAAACCTGCAGTTCTTGCAATTGATCCTACTAGTCATATTACTGGCGGTGCAATTTTAGGTGACAGAGTCCGAATGAATGAATCTACTGATTCAGGAACTTATATCCGCAGCATTGCATCTCGTGGTGCAACAGGTGCGGTCTCTCATTCCTTACGTAATAGTATTCGAGTATTGGAGTATGCAGGATTTAACCCAATTATTATTGAAAGTGTGGGAGCTGGACAAACTGAAGTCGAAATAGCAAATATTGCAGATATCACAACAGTTGTGTTTAATCCAAACACTGGTGATAGTATTCAAACTATCAAAGCAGGACTAACTGAAATTGGAGATATCTATCTTGTAAACAAAAGTGACCTTAGTGGAACAAACCAACTTTTTGATGCAGTTCAAGATTTTATTGGAGATACTGACCGAAATCCTATTGTCTTAAAAACATCTGTGAAAAAAAATTCTGGAATTTCAGAATTTGCAAAAACTCTCATAAAACTAATGGAGTCAAAAAAGAAATCTAAAAAAGAAAAAGATTCAGAAAGACTAGAATCTGAACTAAAAGATATTGTTTTAAATAACATCAAAGAAAAAATTGATGATATGTTAGATTCTGATAAAACATTTTCAAATTATCTTAAAAAATTAAATACAAAAAAAATAAACCCTTATGATGCAGGAGACAAAATAACAAAATCGTTACTAAAATAAAATGACTGACAAATCAAAACCTGAAAAGAAAATATTTACTGATTCCAACTTTACTGTAAAGCGTATTTATCAAAAATCTACTAAAAAGAAACCTATTGAAGATGCCGGTAAATTCCCCTTTACTCGTGGAATTCATCCTGGAATGTATCGTCAAAGATTTTGGACCATGCGTCAATATTCTGGATTTGGAGATGCAAAATTAACTAATGAGCGATTCAAATTCATGCTTGAAAAGGGTCAAACTGGACTTTCTATGGCTTTTGACTTGCCGACTCAAATTGGATATGATTCTGATTCTCCACAAGCAGAAGGTGAAGTTGGAAAAGTAGGTGTGTCAATCACATCAATCAAAGATATGATGACTGCCTTTGATGGTATTCCTTTAGGTAAGGTGAGTTCTTCCATGACAATTAATTCATCAGCATCTACATTACTTGCATATTATATCGCAGTGGGTGAATCTCAAGGATTCAAAAGTCATGAACTCCGTGGTACTACACAAAATGATATTCTCAAAGAATACATTGCAAGAAATACCTACATCTATCCTCCGCAACCATCAATGAGATTAATTGGAGATATGATTGGGTATTGTGCAGAAAAAGTCCCATCTTGGTATCCTGTATCTATTTCTGGTTATCATATGAGAGAAGCTGGTTGTACTGCAACACAGGAGGTTGCATTTACTTTGGCTAATGCCATTGCATATATTCAAACTTGTATTGATGCAGGATTAAAAATTGATGACTTTGCACCTCGTTTGTCATTTTTCTTTTGTTGTACTATTGAGTTCTTTGAAGAAGTTGCAAAGTTCAGAGTTGCAAGAAAGGTGTATGCAAAAATTCTCAAGGAAACATTCCATGCAAAAAATCCGCGTTCACTACAATTAAAATTCCATACTCAAACTAGTGGTGAATCATTAACTGCACAACAACCTGATAACAACATTATTCGTGTTGCAATTCAAACCATGGCTGCAGTTGCAGGTGGTACTCAATCATTACACACCAATTCTAGAGATGAAGCATTGGCTTTGCCTACTCAGGAATCTGCCAAAATTGCATTAAGAACTCAACAGATTGTTGCTCATGAGAGTGGCATTACAAAGACTGCAGATCCTCTTGCTGGTTCTTACTATTTGGAGGATTTATGTGACAAAATTGAGGCTGATGTCTGGAAGTACTTGAAGAAAATTCAAAAGATGGGTGGTTCAGTTAAGGCAATCGAGAAAGGATTCTTCCAATCTGAAATTCGAGCAAACGCATATCGTCTTAAAAAAGAGGCCGATTCTGGTGAACGAGTAATTGTTGGTGTAAACAAGTATGAGGAACAAGAGAAACAGCCAGATTTGTTAAGAATTGATGGTAGAATTGAAATTCAACAAAACAAGGCAATTAAAAAATTACGTGCATCCAGAGATAATAAAAAATTAGAGAAAGCATTGTCTGCAATGAAAAGTGCAGCTGACACTGATGAAAATTTAATGCCATACATTGTTGACTCTGCTAAAGCATTTGCTACAACTGGAGAAATTAGTAATACTTTCAGAGAAGTATTTGGTGAATATCGTCCAAAAGAGGTCTTTTAGATGAAAATTGATCATATTGCAATTGCTGTAAATGATGTAGAGGAATCAGCTAAAGTATATCAACAGGCATTAGGTGTTGATTCCGTTGAGTTTGAAACAGTAGATTCTGAAGGTGTTAAAGTTGCAATTATTCATTTGGAAAATGGTCGGATTGAATTAATGCAACCGACAAATGATTCTAGTCCAATTAAAAAATTCCTAGACAAAAAAGGTCAAGGATTACACCATATGGCATTGGATACTGGTGATATTGAAGGTGAGGTAAAAAGAATGGAGGGGTGTGGGATTCAGTTCTTAGGTAATATTAGACCTGGTTCTGCTGGAACTAAAGTTACATTTATCCATCCAAAATCATTACACGGCGTATTAGCAGAATTGTGTTCCCATCCAGAATAGTTATTCCATCATTTTTAGAGTATCTGATGCTGTAATAATCCCCACAACTCTTGATTTTTTTGTAACTAAGATACATTTTGAATATCTAATTAATGGAACAAGTACATTTGCTGGGGTATCCCAATCAACTATCGGTGGAACTGAATCCATAATTTCTGAAAGTTTTGAATTTCTTAATTCTGTCTCATTACCAATTGCTAAATGCTTTACAATTCCATCTTCACTGATAAGCCCTACAATTTCTTTTTCGTCGAAGATTGGGATTTGACTAATTGATAACTTGTGCATTTTTTTAATTGCATCATGCAACGTGTTTGTTGGTTTTAATTTTACAATATCCTCACTACAAAAATCCCCTGCTTTGTGAGACGATGATTTTCCTTCTAGATTTGATAAATTCTCAAAAATCTTTTTTGCTGTTTCATAACTTGGTTGACTCCTGCCTGACTCTATTTGATTAATCATTGATGTACTAACCCCTACCAATGTCGCTAGTTTTTTTTGAGTAATGTTTAATTTTTGACGTTGTTGTTTTATGGAATCAATTCTTGGAAGCATACGCTAAATTTAGTAGAGCTTAATGTATATTAAATTATACTTTATTATTTTCTTTTTGGGTTCTCAATTGCTGCCTGTGCTGCTGCAACAATTGCAATTGGAATTCTGTGTGGTGATGCACTGACGTAACTTAGGCCTGCACTATGACAGAATTTTATTGAACTTGGATCTCCGCCATGTTCTCCACAAATTCCTACTTCCATATTCTTTCTAATTTTTCTACCATTTGCAATTCCTATGTTGATTAAACTGCCTACTCCATTGACATCAATTGATTGGAATGGATTTTTTTCAAGAAGTTCTTTTTCCATATATTCTGGAAGGAATTTACCTTCAACATCTTCTCTGCTGAAACTAAATGTTCCTTGTGTCAAATCATTTGTTCCAAAACTAAAGAATTCTGCAGTTTCTGCAAGTTCATTTGCAGTTAGTGCTGCTCTTACTACTTCAATCATTGTTCCAAAGTTAATTTTTAATTTCATCTGGTTTTTTGTTTCCACTTCTTTTTTGATTTTATCGTAAATCTCTTTAATGTGATTTAATTCGGCAACACTGCTAATTTGTGGGATCATAATTTGAGGATGTGCCTTCACCTTTTTCTTTGTTAATTCAACTAGTGCTTCAAAGACTGCACGAATTTGCATTTCATAAATTTCAGGGTATGTGATTCCAACTCTTACTCCTCTATGACCCATCATTGGATTGACTTCTGCAAGTTCTCTTGCTCTTTTTAGAACAACTTTTGCATCCTTGATTTGATTTGTTTCTCCTTTTGATTCTAATTTTTGTATTTTCTCAACTAGTTCCTCTGGATTTGGTAAAAATTCATGTAATGGTGGATCTAATAATCTAATTGTAACCTCATATCCTTCCATTGCTTTTAGGATTTCAATGAAATCACTTTTTTGTAATTGACCTAATTTTTTCAATATCTTGCTACGTTCTTCAATATTTTCAGCCATGATCATTTCTACAAATAAATTAATTCTATCACTTCCATTGAACATTCTTTCTGTTCTACACAATCCAATTCCTTTTCCTCCAAACTTTCTTGCAAGTTTTGCTCCATCTGGAGTATCTGCATTTGCTCTAATTCCAAGTGTTTTTGTTTTTTGTGCCCATTCTAAAATTTGTTCAAAGTCTTTTGTTACTTTTGGTTCTACAGTTGGAATTTCTCCCAAGTAGACGGTGCCTACACTTCCATCAATAGATATGGTGTCTCCTTCTTTTATTGTGACCCCGTTTGAAGTAAATGTATTATTTTCATAATCAATTTTTAATTCCGGACATCCAACTATGCACGGCTTTCCCATTCCTCTTGAAACAATTGCTGCATGAGATGATTTTCCTCCCAAACTGGTCAAAATTCCTTCTGCTGAGAAAAATGCAGGAACATCTTCTGGCTTTGTTTCCTTTCTAACTAGAATAATCTTTTTTCCTTCTTCACCTAATTCTATTGTTTTTTTAACATCAAACACTACAATCCCACTTGCAGCTCCTGGGGATGCTGCAATTCCTTTTGCCACTTGCTTGTATTCTTTAATTTTTGATTCATCCATTGTTCTATGGAGTAATGCTTCTAATTGTTGTGCAGGAATTCTTGTAAGTGCTTTATTTTTATTAATTAATTTCTCTTTTACCATATCTACAGATGTTTTTACAAGTGCCATTGCACTCATTTTTGCAGTTCTTGTTTGTAACAAGTAAAATTTTCCCTGTTCAACAGTGAATTCAATATCTTGTGGTTCTCTGTAATGTCTTTCTAATTTTTCACATGCTTTACTAAGTTCTGAATATGATTTTGGCATGTCTTTCTTTAATTGTTCAATATTCTTTCCTGTTCTTACTCCTGCTACCACATCTTCGCCTTGGGCATTAATCAAATATTCCCCTTCTAATTCTTTTTTACCGTTATGTCCATTTCTTGTAAATACTACTCCTGTTGCACTGTCATCCCCCATGTTTCCAAATACCATAGTAACTACATTTACTGCTGTTCCATTTGCAATATCTTTGGTAATTCCATTTTTTTCACGATAAACAATTGCTCTTTCACCCATCCAGCTTTTGAAAACTGCCATAATTGCTAATTCTAATTGCTCATTTGGTGAATCTGGGAATTTTCTTTTTGTATGATCTTCACAGATCTTTTTGTATTTTGCTACAATTGTTTTTAATGATTCGACATTTAGTTTACTATCATCTGTAACCCCCTGTTTCTCTTTTGCAGAATCTAACACATGATCAAATTTTTCATCATTTACTCCAAACACTACTTTACCAAATAATTGAATAAATCGTCTATACGAATCCCATGAAAATCGTGGATTTCTTGTTTGTTCTGCAAATCCTTCTACTGTTTTTTCATTTAATCCTAAATTCAAAATAGTATCCATCATTCCAGGCATAGAAATTGCAGCACCTGAACGAACTGAGACTAGTAATGGATTTTTAGTTGAATTCCATTTTTTACCTGTCTTTTTCTCCATCTTTGTAATATTTTTCATTACTGCAGGAATTACATCCTTGGGAAGTTTTCTATTGTTATCATAATACTTGTTACAAACTTCAGTTGTAATGGTAAATCCTGGTGGTACTGGGAGTTTCAATCTAGTCATTTCACTTAAACCTGCACCTTTTCCACCTAGAAGCATTCTTTTTTTACTATCTGCCTCTTCAAATGCATAAACTGGTTTTGTTTTTACCATACGAAATTTTCTAAATTTTTTTGGCTTTTTAAACTAATGCCTTGGCAAATTCTGAAATTATTTTATTCCAGTTTTTTGCTTTAATTATTCCACTGGCTACCAAAATTCCTTTTGATCCTAACTCTGCAGCTTTGGAAACATCTTCTCCTGAAACAATTCCTGCACCACAAAGAAGTTTTGTTTTGTTATTTGCATCTTTTACTGCTTTTGCCGCTTTTGTAATTAATTCTGGTTTTTCATTAGAAACAGCTTTTCCTGATCCAATTAATTCAGGTGGCTCAATTGCAATATAATCTGGATTTAGTTTTGCATATTTTTTTGCCTCTGCAACATCTTTTACACAAACAATTGAGATCATTTTCAATTCTTTTAATTTTAAAACAAGTTTTTGGATTTCTTTACTTGAAATTCTATGTTCACTGTGATTAATCAAAGAACCGTTCACATTAGATTTTTTTAATAATTCCGGAATCATAAAACCTGTAGTACTTCCAACCTTTGAATCATCTATGTGTTGAGACAAAATTGGAATTGAACTGTTTGATACTACTCCAATCAAATGTTGAGGTGGTGCAATTGCAATTTTTACTTTAAACTTTTTTGCAACTTTTTCTGCAGTTTTTACAAATTTGATTATTTTATCTCCTGAAATTTCTTCATAATTTTTACAATTTATGATAAACATCTTTTTTTGAATCTACTTCTATTGTATTTAATTCTTAATTTGAATTTTTTAATCTATTATCATACACTCTTTTCATGATTGAAACTATAATCATTAGAGTTAATCCTGCTGCATTTGTCCCAATAATGAAAACATCTGAAACAATCAAGCCATAGGTTAGCCATAGAATTGAACCTGCAGCGATAAATATCATCAAAAATTTTGAGACGTCTTTTAGGCTCTTTGTTTTATATCCCTTGTAGATTTGTTCTATCCATCCAGTAAGGATTAAGACCCCTGCAGATACTCCTAAAATTGTTAACAATGTTCCGTCTATTTCCATTTTAACTCCAGAAAAATTCATCCAATCCTGTTTGTTTTGGTTTTCCTAATATTGTATCAAAATCTAAATTCATCGATGATGTGATTTGTTCAAGTGTAGATTCTAAAAATTCCATATATTTTTTTGAATCCATCTCTTCTTTTTTTGCCAATTCTACTGGTTTGACTCCTGGTTTGTTTAAAATTTTGATAAATGATATTCTGTCTCCTTTTTTTATTTGTCTAATTGACTCAAGTTGTCTTGCGGCTCTAATGTGTTGAGGAATTGTTTTTACGTATTCTGCTGGTGCTTTACTAAGCATTACATTGAATGCTAATTCTTCTAGTGGAATTTCTTTAGATTCTATTTTTTTACCACATATGGCAATTTTCTTAGAAATTTCTTTTTTTGCATTTGTAAAATCGTCCATAGTTTGAACTTTAGACAATACGTCAACCAATTCATAAAACAAATTCTTGATAAATCCTGGTGTGTGTGACTTTTTCCCTGTTAGTCCCTTTACATCCACTTTTCCATCTTTTGTAACTCCAAGATAGTTTTTCTTTCTATTACTTAGTACACAATATCTGTAAGTTTTATCAATTTCTAAATCTACACCATGATCTTTTTTTGCTTGTTCTATTACTAAATTGATTTGTTCAGTGGTTGGATTTTTGATAAACAATGAATCTGTATCTCCGTACAACACCTCAATCCCTATATTTTCACATTTTTTAATTGTCTCAAGAATTGTATGTCGTCCAATGGCTGTAGTTGATTCTGCTACCGGCAAAAAATATAGTGGAAAAATTTCTGCACCCATTACCCCATAACTTGCATTCAGAATTACTTTGAGTGCTTGACTGACTACTGTGTATTGTTGTCTCTGTTGTTCAGTAAGTGTTTCTTTTTTCGATAAACTCTTGTAATAATTTACTCTCAAATCTCTTAAGGAGCCAATAATTAATGCAGTAAGTCCATTCTTTTTCGTGCATGCCCAGTGATTTGTTCCTGGGATTGTATTTTTTTTACACTCTTCATGGGGACATCTGACTGTTTCATATGATAAATTTCTAACTTTGATGATACTTGGATATAGACTTGCAAAGTCCATCACAACTACATCAAAATGAATTCCTTCTTTTGGTTCTACAACTAAACCTCCTCTGTACTTTTTGTCTTTAATTACTGCATCAGACATTACTCCTTCTGATCTTTGCTCTAGTTCTGCCCTTTTTGGAATTAGATAATTGTCTTTTCTATGTTCTGAATATAGTAAACTTCTAATCCATTGTGAAACCCCCATCCTTGCAATATCGTCAATTGGCATTCTCGCAATTCGTGCAATAATTATTAGTAAATTCATCAACAAATCATTGTTGAAACTCGTAAGCTCATATGTCAGCAATGCATCATTATAACAATAATTTGCAGTCTGGTACAGTGTTAATTCATCAAATTTTAACCCATAATCAATTTTTTCTTTCCCAAGTAGTGCTTTTGAAACTGCATTTAATGAAAAACTAGTATACTTTTGACTAAACGCATAGATTTGAAATGATCTATTTGACAATGTTCTATACAAATCAATATGAACTCCATGTCGTAGTGTTGCTGAATCTCTCATCATGTAAAATGGGTTTTCTGAATTTTTGGTCCCTAATCTTTCTGCTCTATTGTAGAGATATGGCAAATCAAATTCATCTCCATTATATGTTACAACAAATGGAAAACTTTTGATTATTTCAAATGCATCTTCTATCATTTCTTTTTCTTTATCTAAATCATAAAATGTTATTTTGATTTTAGAATCCAATTCATTATTACCCTGTTCAGTCCCTTCAGTTTTGAGCACAAAAATCTGGTCAAACCCATCACTCCCTTTGAGTCCTATTGCGGTAATCTTTTTTTCAGCAAGTTTTGGGTCTGGAATCCTTCCAATTTCTGCTTCCACTTCAATATCTACACTTAGTCTTTTTATTTTTGGAATAGGTTGGTTAAGAAGTTCTGCCCACTCTGAAATGTATTCTTTGAATTGTTCAGAATCTACCATGCTTTCACTGTCTACTTTATCCCAAAGCAGACTTTTCAACGCAATTTTTACTTCATCTGAAATTTCTAAATCATGAGGTTTTACTTCTCCCTTGATTATTTCATAATATTTTCCAACAATTAATCGTCTATCATACAAATAATTTTCATAATATTTTATGTCTGATTCCCATGTTTCAATTACATTTCTAATACTCTTATCACCTGTTGTCCCTCCAATTGCTAAAGGGTCTGCGGCTGTAATTTTTGACATATCAATTTCTTTATCTTCGATCAAATCATAACGTTTAACAGATTTTATTTCTAATACGTCGTCCCGTTCTTGAAGAAAATCAAGTTCATCTGGTGCTAATCTTGAATAACAATATGGTTTATGACCTGTTTGGTCTTTCCATAAAATTAATTTTTGTGATTCCGGTTCATAAAATTTTAGAACAACTGCTTTTGAATTACTATCATATGTTGCTGATACCAACATAGATGGTAACATGTTTTCAATTTTTTCAGTTTCTGCTACTCTTACTTGCATTTTTACTCAGATTTTTCGTATTTGTTTACTAGTTCTTTTGCCCATCTTGTAATTTTGCTTTTATCTAAGTGGATTACTTCAACTCCTGCCTCTGCTAACAAACCAAAATCAGTTTCAGGGTAAGAATCAAGACAAACAAACTTTCTAATTCCTATTGTTATTGCCATTTTGGTGCATTCCAGACATGGTACAAATGTGGTGTATAGAATTGCGCCTTCAGCTCCTGCCTCAATTCCTAAAATTGCACAATGCATGATGGCATTTGCTTCTGCATGATTGCATAGACACCTATCCAATGATGCACCTGATTTTATTTTACCCTCCATTCTATCTTGACACCGTTTACATCCTCCATCAAAACAATTCTTAATTCCTGGAGGGGTTCCGTTATACCCTGTTGCTAATTGTCTGTGATTTCTAACAATAACTGCTCCCACCTGTCTTGTTATACAATTTGATCGCATTTTTGCAAGTTCTGCTTGAAGCATAAAATATTCATCCCAATTTGGTCTTTCAAAAGTACTCATGACCTTTCTGTTTGAGTGCTCCATATATGGATCACGTTATAAAACCTGAAAAATTGTCTTTCAAAAAACTGATTCCATTTTAATGCCAATTAATTTTCTATTCAAAATTGAGCAAGACGTAGTATTTTGTTACACGAAAACATAAAATCAATACTTCTGGTTTTCTTTTATATCATGATTCATTTCCTTGAGAAAAAATATGTTGAAAAAGATTCAATTGAAAAAAGAGACTATCAAATTAATCTTGCAAATCAGGCCGTTGATGAAAATTGTATTATTGTTTTACCGACTGGACTTGGAAAAACCGCAATTGCACTAAATGTTATTGCAGAATATCTTGTAAAGGGCACCGGTGGAATATTGTTTCTAGCCCCAACTAGAGTTTTGGTAAACCAACATTATGAATTCTTACAAAAAAATCTAACTTTGGATGACATCTCATTAATTACTGGAGAGGACACAATTCAAAAACGAACCAAACTCTGGGGAAATAGTGTTATTTGTGCTACTCCTGAAATTGCAAGAAATGATTTTGCACGAGGAATTATATCTCCTGATCAATTTGTTTTAGTAATTTTTGATGAAGTTCATAGAACCGTTGGTGATTATGCATATTCTGGAATTGCTCAGTATTTTGAAAATTCAACTGCACGAATTGTTGGAATGACTGCAACTTTGCCTAGTGAAAAACAAAAAGCAACTGAAATTCTCACAAAACTCAAAATTACAAGTGTTGCAGAAAGAACTGAAGACAGTCCTGATGTGAAGCCCTATACTCAAGAGACTTATACTCAATGGGTAAATGTTGAACTCCCAAATGAACTTAAAACAATCCAAACTTTGTTAAAATCTGCCCTTGACCAAAGATATGATACTCTACGTGAAAATGGAATTAAACTGGCACAACAACAGTCTCTTTCTGCATTACTCAGAATTAGACAATTTGTTTTAAATCAAAATAGACGTTCTGCAAAACCTCTCTTTACTGCAATTAGAATTCATTATGCATTAAACATGCTTGAGGTTCACGGAATTACTCCTTTTCTAAAATTTTGTGACCGAGCACAATCAAAAAAAGGAATTGGGGTCAAAGAACTTTTTGAAGTTGATCCAAATTTTACTCAGGCACTTGTTCTTGCAAAAAAAGCACAAACTCAAGGAATTGAACATTCTAAAATTCCCAAACTAAAAGAAATTCTTGACACGGTTCCTGGAAAGGCGTTAATCTTTACTAGTTATCGTGATTCTGTTGATCTGATTTACAACAAATTAATTGAAATGGGTGTCTCTGCTGGAATTTTAATTGGTAAAGCAGGGGAAACTGGACTTAAACAGAAAAAACAGATTGAAACTGTACAAAAATTTCGTGATGGTATTTTTCAAGTTTTAGTTGCAACTCGTGTTGGAGAAGAAGGATTAGATATTGCAGAAGTAAACCAAGTCATCTTTTATGATAATGTTCCAAGCTCCATTCGATTTATCCAGAGACGTGGTAGAACTGGACGTAAAGATACTGGAAAACTTGTAGTGTTAATTGCAAAAAATACTATTGATGAGACCTATTATTGGATTGGAAAGAGAAAGATTACTGCATCAAAGGAAATGGGCAAAAAGATGACAAAATTTTTAGAGAAAAATCAAGACTCTCAATCCCAAAAAACAGGACTTGATGCATTTCTTTAGTTTCTATACTGTTTAGATATTTTTTCAAAAACAATTTGTTTTTTTTGAATAATTTTGTTTTTTAGTCCCGATTCTAAATGATGAACGCTGCTATTTTTTGCTAAAAGTAAGTTCTCTAGTCTTAAATCATATTGATTTTGAAGGAAATTTTCAATCCCTTCAAATCCTCCTTCTATCTCCAAATTTTCAAATGCATCTTTTGCTAAATTATTAATTGATTTTTCTAAATACGATAATATTCCTTCAAGACCCTTTTCTGAAAGAATTTTCATGTTATACTCATTTACTTCAACTAGAAAAAAACATTGTGTATGTTTAAGATTGATGATTTTTGAAATGAAATTATCCTAATCTTTTGATAATGTGATATCCAAATTCTGATTTAACAGGCTCAGAAATCTCTCCAATAGTTAATTTGAATGCCACATCTTCAAATGGTTTTACCATCATTCCTTTTGTAAAATATCCCAAATTACCGTCTCTTTTACCACTTCCTGTATCTGTTGAGAATTCTTTTGCTAACTTTCCAAATTTTTCACCACTCTTAATTTTTTCTAAAATCTCTAGTGCTTCACTTTGTTTTGAAACAAGAATGTGTGAACATTTTATTTTGTTTGACAATGAATAATTTCATTAATTCGTATCTTTATTTGTTGGGATGGTTTTACCACTTTTTATAATTCAGTTGTAATTTTTATTATTTGAGATAATGTGTTTTCTTTAATCCAACCCCCAACTGATTTTATGTTTGGGAACAATTTTTAAAAATGGTGATTCTTTTTCTTTCCATGGGTCTTTTTTAACCCATTCAAATTTCTCATAAAATAATTTATACAATTCCTGAAACTCTTCCCCCTGTTCTATAATCTCTGTTTTACCTTGAATACAGACTGATTTGTGTTGACCTGATTTGTAAATGTCAATCACAATACCTGTATTGGAGTTTGTTTTGATATTTGCAAATGTTCTTGTGTCATAATCTGTTGCAACAATTATGCATTTTTTATAAAACACAAATGAAACTGGTTTGACATGTGGTATGTCTTGATGTGATGTCGCAATTCGTGCTGCTTCTAGTGTTTTTAGAAACTCTATTTCTTTTTGATTAAATTGTATCAACTGAAAATTCGTTCTCTTATCTCAGGAATATGTTTGTATACAATATCTCTGACTTTGATTTGGTCTTCCGCAGTTGGCATCTCTTTTTGTGCGCTGAGAATAGCTCCACTCATTCCAAGTGCCATTCCCATAATAATTCCATACACAAATTCTTGTGGATTTTCTACTTTGAGCACTTCTTTATTCTCTTTAATCTCTTCTAGATAATTTGGAATAGTTGCCATCGCTCCATTGATAGTTTGGACAATAATTGTCTCTAATTGATCTTCACTCATGTTTAATCATCTAAATGATTTCTTAATAAATTTGACACTTCATCTTTCTTATACTGTATTTTACATTAAAATTCATCACATCTAATTTAGTAGTGCCTAAGATTTTTAATTAAGACATTTGGTTTAGAATTATGTTTTCATTTTTTACCACTAATGAAGCAAACAAAGCACTTCCTGATGTAATTAAAAAATTTGAGTATGCATTATCTAAAAATAATGAAGTAAGAAAAATTGAGCAAGAACTTCAAGTGAAAATTTCTACTACTAATTCATTTGAAGATTATGTCACTCTAAAACAAAACCTTAATTCTGCAATCACAAAATTTTATGAGTCTCTGGAGATTCTCGAAAGTACAGGTGTTGTTGTAAAGAGTTTGGAGCAAGGACTGCTTGATTTTCCTTCAAAAAGGTTTGATGAAGAGGTTTGGCTATGTTGGAAACATGGTGAGACTGAAATAAAGTTCTGGCATGAAAAGGATTCCGGATTTATGGGAAGAAAACCTATTGAAGTTAACGATGAAACTCTAGTCTAATTGTTCTCTTGCCTCTTCTTGTCTCTACAAATACCACAAAGATATGATTTTTTGAAATTCTCTAATTCTATTTTAAATGATTTTGTTTGATAGTATGCTTCACCTGTTTGTAGTCCTCCGGGAACTCGCTTTCCACAATTAGTACAATGAATCTCTTCGTTGAATTTTACCCTTTTTTCATTATTTGAGACTTTGCCAATTATCATAGGCATATTTTATTGAGCCTTGATATAAAAAATCCCAAAAATTCAAAACTCATGAATATTATACTGAAAAATTAATCTCTTTTTTGATGATATCTGTATGGTTTAGAGTAATTCGAGTACGGTTTTTGCTTGCATCAGTAATTGCTGTATCTGCTGCTTTATCATTGAATTGGTGGTTGAATTCATCAATTGATATTTTTGATGCGGTTTTAACATTTGCTGGAGTTCTGGCTCTACATGCAAGTGTGGATTTGTTAAATGATTTTTGGGATTTTAAACGAGGAATTGATACTGCAACAAAACGAACTAAGATGAGTGGTGGAACTGGTGTTTTACCTGAAGGTTTACTCAACCCTACAACTGTATACCGTGCAGGAATTATTTTTCTAATAATTGGCTCACTAATTGGAAGTTATTTTGTATTAACTGATGGCATAATTATTGCAATAATTTTGGGATTTGCAATTTTATCTATTTACTTCTATTCCACAAAGATTGTTGATTCTGGTTTAGGCGAATTTTTTGTTGCTGTTAAAGGATCCATGATAGTAATTGGTGCTTTTTTTATTCAATCTGGACAAATAACTCTGGAATCTGTACTCGCAGGGATTGTAGTGGGTACATTGTCTTCTATGGTATTATTCATTGCATCATTTCCTGATCATGATGCCGATAAATCCAAGGGACGAAAAACATTAGTTATTTCAGTTGGAAAACAAAAAGCTTCAAAACTATTTTGGATATTCCCAATCATATCCTATTGTGCAATTGTAGTAGGTGTATCTACTGGATTGTTTCCTGAATTATCTTTGATTAGTTTTTTCAGTATTCCTTTGATGATTAAATCTGGACGTGGTTTACAAAAAAATTATGATTCAGTTGATGATTTGGTTCCGTTTATGTCATCTACTCTAATGTTTAGTAGATTGACTGGTGCATTGTTTGTTATTGGATTTTTAATTTCTCTGGTTTTTTAAAACTGATTTTTTAATCACGTCTTGGATTTTCTTTTAACATAAATTTAGTAAAAATTAGAACTTGGTATGATTTTAGGATATGCCACAAATGATGGAACCAAAAAATTTGCTCAAAAATCAGGCGTAAATCTTGTTAATTTCAATGAATTTCAAAATCTTACTTTGTCAAATGTGGGGATTGGTACATATCTTGGTGAGCCTGATTCCGTAACTGATCAAAAAGTAACAAATGCAGTAAAACAATCAATCACATCTGGCGTAAATGTTATTGATTCTGCAATTAACTATCGTTCTCAAAAAGCAGAACGTTCTGTTGGTAAAGCTATTTCTGAATTAATTAATGAAGAAAAAATTTCACGAGATCAAATTTTTCTAAGTAGTAAAAATGGATATGTTACAAATGACGCTGATGTTCAATTGGGTTTTTGGGAATATGTGAAACAAGAATATACTGAGAAAGGAATTGTTAGCGAAGGTGATATCACATCTGGTTACCATTGTATGACTCCTTCATATCTTTCAGATCAATTAGAACGCAGTTTGAAAAATTTGGATGTCGAATGTCTTGATTTGATGTATTTACACAATGCTGTAGAAGGACAAATAAAAGATATCTCTCGTGAACAATTTCTAGATAACTTGAAATCTGTTTTTGAACTGTATGAACAAAAACGTGATGAGGGAAAAATTCAATTTTATGGAATGGCTACTTGGGAGTGTTTCAGAGTTGGACATGAAAATCCTCAATATCTTTCTCTTGAAGAAACTGTATCACTTGCAAAAAAAATCGGTGGCGATGATCATGGATTTCGATTTATTCAATTACCTTTTAACCTGTATTATGATCAAGCACTACTTGCAAAAAACCAAAAATTAGCAAATCAGTCAGTTTCTATTTTAGAAGCGTCTGTTAATCTGGGAATTGGTGTTTTTACTAGTGTTCCATTTATGCAAGGTAGACTTTTAGCTCCTGGGGCAATGCCTGAATTTAATGGCTTAAAACCCTCTTTACGTGCATTACAATTTATTCGCTCATCTCCTGGGGTCTTAGCCCCACTGGTTGGACAAAAATCTGTAGAACATGTATCTGAAAATCTTGAGATAATGAAAATTCCTGCTCTTTCTGATGATGAATTTATTTCTCTGGTCAAAGAATTAACCTCTTGATTTTTTTACAAAATTGATAATTTTCTGGAAGGATTAAATTCCCCCTTTCTAAATGACATTTGAAATGTCTGGAAAGATCTATGATTATTCTCAAATTTGTGCATCTGTAATGCAAATTGATTCTAAAATCCGATTTGCAGGTGTAATTAATGAACGTGGAAGATTGGTAGGCGGAGGCATGAGAGAAAATGTTGAACCCTTAGAAAATGAAAAAGATGATGAAATGATTTTCATGGAACTTGCATTGCGTGTAAAAATGAGAAAAGAATTTGATAAACAACTTGGAAATGTCAATTTTGCAATGGCATTACGTGAGCGTGCACTTGCAATTAGTGTTCCATTAGGTGAAGATATTTTGTATGTTGTCTCTGAACCCGACGCCGATTTTGGAGTCCTTCCTAAAAGAATTCTTGAAATTATTGACCAATAATTTTTTGTTCTTAATCTATAAATAGAATTTACTTGTAAATTTTTTTATGCCTGTGGATCCTGTTTGTGGAATTGAACTTGATGAATCGTTAGCATTACTTCATGAACATAATGGAAAAAATTTCTATTTTTGTTGTAATGGTTGTAGAAAAATTTTCATAAAAAAACCCCGAAAATATAAAAATAATTCTTAGATTGGAAAAGCTCCGCACATTCTACAAAATTTTGAATTAATAATTTCATGTTTACAGTATGGACATCTATTTTTGGCTTTTTTGTCTACTGGACTCCCAAATAATTTCTTAAAAATTTCATAATAATGCATTGATTCTCTGCTTTTGATAATCACATCATCTTCATTTTCCACTGTTAGTTTTTTTTCAACAAATTGCTTTTCTTCTATTATTGAATCAAATAGGTTTGTTAATCCTATTGTACCTGAACCTTCTTGCATAGGTGATTTTCCTCTCCATGCAATTTGTTGTGGGATGAATTCATCAAATGTATTGCGTAAAATCCATTTCCCATATCTTTTTCCTTTTTCATTTCTCACTTTAAGATCTACTGGTACTGTTCTTGCAAATTCAATCATTTTATCATCTAAAAATGGTGATTCTATTCTAATTCCTAGGGCTTTACCAATTTTTTGTGTAGGAAAATGCATGATGGAACAAACTCTTTTGATTTCATCTTCCAATTGATTTTCTGGCTTATTTATTAAAAAATTATAGCCTGCAAATAATTCGTCTGCCCCATCTCCTGTAATAATTGATTTTTCTCCATTCTCTTTTGCCCATTTTATTGCTAAATACATCACAACATTATTTCTAATTTCTATGTCATTGAAATTTTTTAAAATTTTTATCGTTTCTTCAATTGCTTCAAGAATAATTGCAGTTTTAACATTGAAAATTGATAATGATAATTTCATTTGTTTTGAAACCATTTGACAATATGTAAGATCAGTTGAGACAAAATCCTCTGTAATTATGGATATTGATTTTGGTTTTTTTCCTTTTAAGAAATATGCAATTATTGTACTATCCAATCCTCCTGAAAGAGAAATTAAATTTGATTTACATGAATTACAAGATTCTTCTAAAACATTGTAAAGTTCCTTGGAAAAATTCTCCAATATTTTACATATGAGTTTGAAATTAAAATAGGTATGCCTGACCTTTGAAATTATTCTCTTGTCATTGCAAACTTTAAATTCTTTATGAGATGCTTGAGAATCAATGCTACTTCCTGCTGAAATTGAATCTAAAACTTTGATCCCTGCATTAAGAGCAATTCTTGCAAAAAAACTTGCAGAAGATTACGATGTACGAGAAGATGAAATTTCCAAAATGCTTGGAGTTACTCAAGCTGCTGTAAGTAATTACATTCGTGGAACTAGAGGCGATCCTTCGTTAATTGCAAAACTTTTGGCACAAGAGCAAGTTGCAATATTGATTAATGAATTATGTACTAGTTTGTCTTCTGATATGGCTTATACTCCATCAAGCCTTTCAAAATTTATTGGATTGTGTAATTACATAAAATCTAGTTTGTTGATTTGTGAGATTCATCATAACCTTGAATCTAATATTGATGAACAAGTGTGCAAAGAATGTGAAAATATGCTCCTTAAGGGTCCTGGCAGTATTTACTAAATTTTAATTAAAATAATTTCAACAGTTGATGTCATATTGCCTATGCCTGCAGCTGATTCTGTATCTAGATTAATTTTTTGAACTTTTGAATTACCATTCATCATTTTTTCAGTGATAATATTTGCAACTGCAACAGCATTAGGAATTGCATTTCCCCTTGCTCTTAGAATCACTATTTTTTTACTTCCTAAAATTGACAATACATCAACAGCTGATTGCATTACAGGATCGTTTCCAATATTTATGATGGTTCCTTCAGACTTTTCGGTCTGCTCTTGACCATGCGGTTCATTAACCTCCTCCATGAGCATTATTCAACAACCAGCAATTTTTAGTTCTTTTAAGTTTTATCTACAAATGATTCATTTTTCAAAATAATCAATTGGAATATTTTGATAATCCCCGTTTGGAAGCTCTCTTCTGATTGTAATTGGGATCACTCTTTGTTCTAGTTCTTCCATTGAGATATCTAATGAAATTCTTGCAGTTTTCGGAATCGGGATAAATGGTGGTGCTCCTAGAGATAATTGTAATGCTCTAGCACCCATAATTCGTGCTTTTTCAAATCTAGTTAATGTTGGTGGTCCAATTGTGATCTTTTCATTCTCACATGGGATTTCTATTGGATCATGTTCTTCAACTCTTTCAACAACTTCCCTTTCTTCTATTTCTCTAATTCTTTTTTCTAAACCTTCTTGTTGTTTTTCTGATAATTCTTCTACTCCACCTTTTTTCTCTATTAATTTTCGATAAGTATCAAGTGCTTTGGTTAATCCTAAATTGGTTTCTACTTCTGACTCTTCAATTGATTCAGACTCTTTA
>Ga0207990_1000518_pt1 | contig 22321 bp, 20 predicted proteins | sample ETNtaG_8_FD_185780 | JGI IMG/M metagenome (GOLD analysis project Ga0207990, IMG submission 185780) | Marine microbial and viral communities from oxygen minimum zone, Eastern Pacific Ocean - ETNP201406SV75 (SPAdes) (version 2) | ecosystem: Environmental > Aquatic > Marine > Oceanic ...
GTCTTGGGGAGTCAAACCGGAAATTGAGGTTTTTGAACTCGGGCACATCTGGTTCGCCAAACAACTACTCAAGGAAGGATTGATTGACACACCGCCTTTGTTTCAGCTTTGCATGGGCATACCGTGGACCGCGGAAGCTAATACGGAAAATATGCTCGCGTTTCGGAATATGCTTCCGGAAAACGCTCATTGGGCCGGGTTCGGAATTTCAAGAATGCAGATGCCGATGGTAGCGCAAGCCATGATTTTAGGAGGAAATGTGCGGGTTGGTCTGGAGGACAATCTCTATCTTGAAAAAGGGGTACTTGCGAGCAACGGACAACTAGTAGAAAGAGCCGTAGAAATCATCGGTCGACTTGGAGGGCGAGTTCTCAGTCCCGCAGAAACACGTCAAAAACTTTCTTTGAAAAAACGGTGAACCAACATCATCTTAGAAACAAAATTATGATGTCAGAACAGCTTTCTGGAGATTCTACGGATAATTTGAACTATGAAAATGAACGCATTGATTTGGCCTGTGCCTTTCGTTGGACGGTTCGGATGGGAATGCATGAAGCAATTGCCAACCATTTTTCTCTGGCGGTCAATGCGGATGGAACCCGTTTTTTGATCAATCCTAAAAAACATTTCAGTCGCATTAAAGCCAGTGATTTGTTGTTGCTGGACAGCAATGACCCTCCTGATTTCAAAGATCCTGATGCTCCTGATATGACTGCCTGGGGACTGCACGGATCGATTCACCGAAATTGTCCACATGCCCGCTGTTTAATTCACGTTCATCCGATTTACTCTACGGTGCTGGCCTCGCTTGCTGACAGCAATATATTGCCAATTGATCAAAATACGGCCCTGTTTTTTCAGCGATATGTGATTGACGATGGCTATGGTGGAATGGCTTTTGAGAAGGAAGGTGAGCGCTGTGCCTCATTGCTCAATGATCCTGAAATAAAAGTAATGATTATGGGCAATCACGGTGTGTTGATTATCGGTGAGAATGTGGCGGACACTTTTAATCGACTCTACTATTTTGAACGTGCGGCAGAAACATATATCAAAGCACTCTGGACAGGGAAAAAGTTGCGTGTGCTCTCAGATGAAATTGCAGAAAAAACTGCAGGACAGTGGGCTGCTTTTTCGGAATCCAGTCAAATATTTTTTGAGGATCTCAAAGCGATTCTTGACGAAGAAGAACCCTCTTACCGTTTGTAAAATTATTAACATGGATCGAATCACTTTAATATGCTTTTTCGGACTAAGAAATAATCAAGAAATTTGAACACAACAACATTCGTAATCAACTAACAATGATACATTGAAGGACGATAAAAAACGGTAATACATCCAAATTTAATAATTTCGGAGCAGATGATGGAGACAGTCAGTTTTACAAGAATGGAGGACGGTACAGAGGAAGAATATACTTTTCTCGAACCACTTAATACCAAATGCAGTAATGATCTTGCTGATCGATTAATGGGGTTTCTCAAGCAAATGCAAGGGGATCGTCTTGGTTATCAAATAGACCGCTATGAACACTCTCTACAATCAGCGACTCGGGCAGAAAGAGATGGAGCAGATGAAGAAACGGTTGTCTGTGCTTTGCTTCACGATATCGGGGATGTTTTATCTCCTGACAATCACAGCCAAGTCGTCGCCTCTATTCTTCAACCTTACATCAGCGAACGCAATTATTGGGTACTCAAACATCACGGCTTATTTCAAGGTTACTACTATTTTCATCACATAAATAAAGACCGCAATATCCGGGATAAATTCAAGGATCACCAGTTTTATCAAGCCTGTGTTGATTTTTGTTACCAATGGGATCAATGTTCTTTTGATCCGGATTACGACACCCTCCCCATAGAGCATTTTGATCCAATTGTTAGGCGTGTTATCAGCGAGCCGTGGAACCACTTCGATTGATGAAGGGAAACTGACCCAGCGGAAAGGAAGAAAATGAAACAACAACTTAGCCAAGCCGATCAGGAACAATATCTACGGGATGGATTTTTCTTCCCTCTACGGATTTTTTCAACTAAAAAAGCAGTATGCCACAGAGAACAGTTAGAAAATCTGGAGGTCCTACACGGATCAATGCACTACAAAGTAAAACCTCACTTACTCTTAAAATCCGCCGCAGAGATAGCAAATAATTCAGTCTTGCTGGATGCAGTAGAATGTATTTTAGGGCCGGACATTATGCTTTGGGATTCCGCTTATGTTATCAAAGAACCGAACAACACCAAGTATGTTTCCTGGCATCAGGATTTGACATATTGGGGCTTGGACAGTGACGAATTAGTGACTGCCTGGGTTGCGCTTTCATCTGTGACGACTCAAAACGGTTGTATGAAAATGCTGCCCGGATCACATCACAAAGGTAAAAAACATCATCGAAGCACCTATAACAAAGATAATATACTTCACCGTGGACAGGAATTAAGTGCTGAAATTGACGATGAACAAACAGTCGGTCTAGAACTTGAGGCCGGGGAGGTGTCATTACATCATGGATGGGTAGCTCATGCCTCCCATCCGAATTTTTCAGAGGAGCGGCGAATCGGTCTAACACTGCAATATCTTGCTCCATCAGTTCGGCAGAAGCACACAGACCTTGAATCAGCGACTTTAGTACGAGGGGAAGACCGTTATGGGAACTTCCGTCCGGAACCGATCTGTACAGAAGATTTCGCTCCAGAAATGCTAAGATTCCAGGAAGAAGTGGAACGTCTTAAACATGAAGTTTATGATGCCAACTGAACAAAATTCACACTCCATTTCATAATTAAACCCCAATGAATTCAACTGTTCAAGAGTTGAAAATCAACAACCACATTGCAGTGTTCTCTCAATGTTTGCTAAAATGAAATCTCTGAGTGAACAACTTGCCAATTGCCAACTGCCGGCAGAGCAATCCTTTTCAATTCCACCGGAATGTTACACTTCTGAAGAACTTTTTCAGGAGGAACTCAAAAAAATTTTTCAATACAACTGGATTGGGTTAGGTCGTGCGGATCGATTTGCAACCTCCGGAGATTATGAAACGATGAATCTTGGTGGAAAACCCGTCATTATACTACGGGATCATGATGGAATCTTGAGGGCTTTTGCCAACACTTGCCGCCACCGAGGTGCCCGCCTTTTGAACGGTGACGGTAACTGTAAACATATATGCTGTCCGTTTCATGCTTGGACTTACAAACTCGATGGCTCTCTCTCCGGTGCGCCACACATGAATAAGGTTTCCGGTTTTGCGAGGTCAGATTATGGACTGATCAGTTATCATGCCGAAGAGCGGCTTGGTTTTGTTTTCGTCTGTTTAGATCATTCTGCGCCAGATCTTGATGATTACCTTGGTGATTTTGCAGAATTCCATGCTTCATGGCCCATTGAATCACTGGTTACAACACGGCGAAGATCGTTGACTGTTGACTGCAACTGGAAAGCTTTTCTGGATGTATTCAATGAATACTACCATTTGCCTTTTGTCCATCCTGATTCACTTGATGATATTTACAATTTTCCAACTACAGCCGACGAAGTTACTGGAGCCTTTGCCAGTCAGTTTGGAAACACAGAAGGCTCTGGAGGGCTCTTACAGGATTCAAAAGAACAACCCCTGCCGAGCATGACGAATCTTCAAGGCCGTGCAACCTCCGGTGTCCAATACACCTGGGTATTTCCAAACATGAGCTTTGCAGCAGGTATGGACGTACTCTGGATATATGAAGCCTATCCACTCGGCGTGGATTGCTGCCAAGTTTTCCAGAGCATTTGTGTTCCCCCGGGAACAGCCGCACTTCCTGACTTCGAGAAAAAAATAGGTTCTTATTATCAACGTTTTGATGCCGGAATGGAAGAAGACATTCCGGCATTGGTGAACCAACATCATGGACTCGCTTCTTCCGATGCTTGTCAGGGTCGATTTCAGCCGCATCTGGAAGCGAATGTTGCTTCCTTTGCTAGGTGGTATGCGGATCAGTGGTCAAGACAATCTTGAGATGATTAGATTTAACTTGTATTCTATATAGTAATTTCAACAGCCAGTAAAGTATCTTAATGAATTAAGTGCATTTTTGATTAACCGTCCGAAAACATTCAAAATTATTAAATCTTAAAAAAAGTTTTATATGTCAAACAAAATAAACCGCAAAATTGTTTTGGTAAAACGTCCTGTCGGGAAACCGCAAATCGAAAATTTTCGTCTGGATAAAACCTCAATTCCAGTTCCGGAAGACGGACATGTTTTGTGCAAAACGATTTTTTTATCGCTTGATCCTTACATGCGGGGGCGCATGAACGCTGGAAAATCCTATGCTCCACCGGTTGAAGTTGATGAAGTAATGTGCGGGGGTACAGTCGGTCAAGTAATTGAATCTAAATATTCTGGATTCAGTGAGGGGGATTTTGTTGTTGGTTACGGCGGCTGGCAGGAATTTTGGGTACAACAGGGCAAGGAATTGAAAAAAGTTGATCCACAACTTGCTCCCATTTCTACTGCAACCGGCGTTCTGGGAATGCCGGGAGTTACAGCTTACACTGGTTTACTTAACATTGGGCAACCTAAAAAAGGAGAAACGGTGGTCGTGGCAGCCGCGTCCGGAGCTGTAGGCTCTGTAGTTGGACAGATCGCACGCATAAAAGGAGCACGTGCAGTCGGCATTGCCGGTTCTGCGGAAAAGTGTAAATATGTCAAAGAGGAACTTGGCTTTGATGCCTGTGTTAATCACAACAGTCCGGAATTCGCTGAAGCGCTCAGAACTGTTTGTTCAGAAGGAATTGACGTATATTTCGAAAATGTAGGAGGCAAAGTATTTGAAACAGTGTCTCCGCTGCTGAACGATTTTGCCCGAATTCCTGTTTGCGGAATTATTTCAGCATATAACGCAACCGAACTACCCCCTGGTCCAAACCTGACTCCTTTGCTGATGCGGGACATCCTCGTCAAGCGGCTTACTTTTCGAGGCTTCATCGTCTGGGATTATGCTACTCAGGAAAAAGAAGCCCTGACAGAACTTGCCAACTGGATCAAGGCTGGGAAACTTCATTACCGTGAAGATATTGTTGATGGACTTGAAAATGCTCCCGAAGCTTTTATCGGGCTCCTCGAAGGGAAAAATTTTGGTAAATTAGTGATCCGGGTTAGTTCATAAACGATAGAGTATTTAATTTGACAATATTGCCATTACTCTCTATTTTTTTTAAAATAACTGTCCGCGTAATCATTAAATCTAATCCTGTAACTCTAAGAGAATAAAATTTGAATCCGGAAAACATCATTAATCTAAATCTACATCCAATTCAGGATGGTCATTACACTAAATCCTGCAAAGACCAATTCGACAACACAGGTGCGTTAGTGATGGAAAATTTCTTAAGTGCTGATACAGTGGGATTCCTGCAAAACGAAGCGCGCGAGGTGAGACCGTTGGCTTTTTTCTGTCACCAGAATCACAACGTCTATCTGTTGGATTATGACCCCTCTTTGCCGGAGGAACATGTCCGAAATCTCGAACAGGTAAGTGACAAAGGTTGTGTACCTCATGATCAGATTCCGGATGACTCTCCGCTCAGGGCCTTATATGAGTGGCCGGATTTCAGAGTTTTTCTGGAAAGTATACTTGATGCACCGGTTTTTCCTTATGCAGATACACTATCCTCGATTAATATAAATTATTACGAGCAGGAACAGCAGTTGGGCTGGCACTATGACAATGCCTCTTTTGCCATAACTTTGATGATACAAGCTCCTGAGGAAGGTGGGGAGTTTGAATATATGGAAAAGGTGCGCAACAAAGAAGCCGGTGATCAGGGCTATGCAGATACGGAAGCTGTAATCAAGGGCAGTCTTCAGCCTAAAACACTGGCGGTGGGTGATGGTGCGCTTGTCCTTTTCCGTGGTCGAAACTCACTGCATAGAGTTGCGCCGGTCGCCAGTGATCATGCACGAATTCTCGTGACCCTCAATTTCAATACTGAAGCAGGAGTCATGCTCTCGGAGCTTGCCAGAATGACATTCTTTGGGCGGATAGCTTGAGAAATAGTTTTGGTATTCTTTACAAATAGAATTTAAATTATATTAAAATAAGCAAAATAAATTTAATACAGCACATTGAGATAAAAGATGAAAATCGGATTTATCGGTCTTGGCAACGTAGGAGGAAAGTTAGCCGGTAGTTTGTTACGCAACGGTTTCGATTTGACGGTTCGCGATCTGAACCAGGAAATTTCGCGGCCCTTTTTAGATAATGGAGCAAAATGGGGTGAATCTCCGAAACAGATAGCAGAAACTGTAGAACTGGTTATCACCTGTCTTCCTAATCCAGCCGCAAGTGTGTCTGTGATGGAAGCTGATGATGGTGTTTTAGCAGGAATTTCTTCTGGAAAAATCTGGGTGGAAATGAGTACAACAGATGAAGAAGAAGTCAAACGCCTGGGTGCCAAAGTTAAGGCAATGGGGGGAGAAGCGCTTGACTGTCCGGTTTCCGGAGGGTGTCACCGGGCTGCGACCGGTAATATTTCAATCTTCATCGGTGGTGAACGTTCTTCCTTTGAAAAAATATTGCCAGTCATGAAAGTGTTGGGGCGGCGAATCCTGCATACAGGATCTCTTGGTTCTGCCTCTGTTCTCAAAGTGATGACAAATTATCTGGCAACTGCCAATCTTGTTACTCTTTGCGAAGCATTGACTACAGCTAAAAAGGCAGGGATGGATCTCAGCACAACCTATGAAGCAATCCGAATTTCTTCCGGAAACTCCTTTGTTCATGAAACCGAAAGTCAGGTTATCCTCAACGGCAGCCGGGACATTAATTTTACGATGGATTTAGTGCTAAAAGACATTAGTTTGTTTCAGGCAATCGCAGAGCGTGTCGGAGTTCCACTGGAAGTTTCACCGCTGCTGATAGATATTTTTAAGGATGGGGAAGAGCGTTACGGTTCCCGTGAATGGTCTCCAAACATAGTCCGCCGTCTAGAAGAGGCTTGTGATACACAAGTTCTTGCTTCTGGATTTCCTGGGGAGATGGTGGATAATGAACCGGAAGTCTCTGGCTCGGAAGTGGTTGCTCGCGTATGATTGACTTTACATTGACAGACGAGCAACAGATGCTTGTAGAAATGACGCATGACTTCGTGGAAAAAGAAATGCTGCCTCACGAAGAAACTCTGGAGCGCACAGATGCTTTGCCTCCGGAATTGGCTGCATCATTAAAAAAAAGAGCGATCGAACTGGGGCTGCATGCCTGTAATCTTCCGGAGAATGTCGGAGGTGGCGGATTGGATGCGGTGTCTGTAATGTTGATTGAAAAGGAACTGGGCCGAACTTCACTTGCTTTGGCGGAATGTGCTCATCGCCCCTTAAATATACTAGCTTCCTGTGAAGGTGAGCAGGTAACAAAGTTTTTGGAGCCAACTGTTCTAGGAGAAAAACGTGACTGCATTGCCATGACTGAACCAGGATCCGGTTCTGATTTACGCGGTATGAAATGTAAAGCTGTGCTTGATGGGGATGAATGGATCATCAATGGTGAAAAACATTTTATTTCACAGGCCTCTGTTTCGGATTATTGTGTTTTGTTTGCAGCAACTGGTGAAGAAAAAACAGATAGGGTCCCAAAAAAACGCATTTCCGCGTTTCTCGTGGATTTCAGTGATCCGGGAGTTGAGGTGGCACCGGGATACAAAAACGTATCCCATCGTGGTTACACCAACAATATTCTGCGTTTTGATAATGCCAGAATTCCTAAATGGCGCATCATGGGTCCGGAAGGTGATGGATTCCGCCTGGTCAATCAATGGCTCGGTCCGACACGGCTTACTGTTGCTGCAACCTGTGTGTCGCGAGCAGAACGTGCTTTTGAGATTGCACTTAATTATTCCGTCAGCCGTGAACAGTTTGGCCAGAAAATTGGTAAATTTCAGGGAATTTCATTTCCGCTGGCAGACATGGCGACTGAAATCAAAATGGCCAATTTGATGCTGTTGGAGACAGCCTGGAAGATTGATCAGAGAAACGTGACTCCGGAAGATTGTGCGATGACAAAACTATTCTGTACAGAAATGCTTTCACGTATCGCAGATCAAGCGCTGCAAACAGTGGGCGGAATGGGACTGATGGAGGACCTGCCATTGGAACGTATTTGGCGAGATGCCCGTGTTGAACGGATCTGGGACGGCACATCAGAAATTCAGCGACACATCATTTCGCGTGGTCTGTTGAGGCCACTTGAAAAATGAATCTTGATAGACTTTTCCGCCCAAAAACGGTGGCCGTATATGGTGGTAAATGGTCTGACTATGTATTTGAGCAGTGCAAAAAACTGGGTTTCCCTGGGTCACTATGGCGAGTGCATCCGACACGGCAGGACTGTTTCAACTCATCTGATGAACTACCGGATGCGCCGGATGCATCATTTTTCGGAATTAACAGGAAATTAACTGTCCAGGAATTTTCCAAACTACGCCGGTTAGGCACAGGCGGAGCGGTGGTCTTTGCTTCCGGTTTCAGTGAAGAAAAAGACGGCGCGGAATATGCCCGGAAACTGGAAATCGCAGCGGGTGATTTGCCTTTCATCGGTCCGAACTGTTACGGTTTCTCTAATTTCTTTGATCGTGTAGCGCTCTGGCCAGATCAAGTGACTGGTAAGCAGGTTGATCGCGGGGTTGCCTTCATAGCACAAAGCGGAACAATTTCCATTTCTATGATGGGGCAGAGACGCTCGCTTCCGTTGGGTTATGTCATTTCGCTCGGAAATCAGCAACGGCTTTCAGCCGAAGATTTAATCCGTTACTGTGCTGCTGATGACCGTGTTTCTGCAATCGGGCTCTACCTGGAAGGCATACTTGATTTACCGAAATTCATCTCAGCAGTTGATTACGCAAGAACATTAGGAAAGCCGATTGCGCTGATTAAAGCCGGAAGGTCTGAAAAGGGGCGTAGTGTAGCAAACACTCATACCGGAGCGCTGACTGGTTCAGATTCACTTCACGCCGCTTTTTTTGAGCGACTTGGCATCGTCCGTTGCGATACTCTGAGTTCACTAGTCGAAACTCTGAAACTGCTGCATTGTTTTGGACCCTTACCATCCAAAAAAATATTGGTTCTGGGTTCTTCCGGAGGTGATATGGCCATGGTTTCGGATTCAGCAAGCAAACTGGATTTGGATTTTTCTTCAGTTCCGGAATCTGAAACTGATAATCTGCGGGCTTCTGTGGGTTATCGCGTGAAGATCAATAACCCGCTTGATATTCAAACTGCCACCTGGTTTGATTACCCGAAGTTAAGGCAAATGTTTGATGTGTTACTGCGTTGTGATTACGCTGTTACGGCTTTCATGGTTGATCCGCAGGATGAGACAGAAGCCGACACAGAATCTTTTGACCGTGCTATTCACACTTTGCTCGAATCAGTAAAAGAAAAATCTGCTTGTGGACAGGCCGCTTTGCTTTCTTCCCTTCCAGAAAGCTTGTCGAAGGAAACACGCGAAAAATGTTTGCACGCCGGAGTAGTCCCACTGCAGGGGCTGGCGGAATCCCTGGAAGCTCTGCATCATGCTGCGAAAATAAACGAAGCCTGGAACAAATGGTCCCTTCCAAAAATTATTTCGCCAATACAAGACACTTCGTCTTTCAGGATATTTACCGAAAGCGAATCAAAAGATATGCTAGCGAGATACGGTTTTACGATTCCAAAAAACCGTCTGGTGCTTGCAAAAAACGTTTCTGCTGTTGCAGAAGAGATTGGGTTCCCGGTGGTGCTTAAAGCAGTAGCTCCAGAAATATCTCACAAAACCGAGTATGGTGGAGTTGCATTAAACCTGAAAAATATTTCAGAAGTTGTGGAAACTGCAACTGGAATGTCCGGAATTGCTGAATATTTTCTTGTTGAGGAAATGATCTCTGACGGAGTCGCAGAATTAATTCTTGGTGTTTCTGTTGATCCACAATTTGGACCGACTCTGACCTTGGGTGCAGGTGGAATATATACCGAGTTATTGAAAGATTCTTTCGCTCTACTTTTTCCGGTTTTGGAAACAGAAGTCAGGCAAACCATTGAAAAAATGCGGATAAATGCTTTGCTGAAAGGCTGGCGTGGGAAACCAGAAGGAGATACTGAAGCGCTGGTTGGAGCCGTACTAGACCTTGCTCATTTTGTGGAATGTTATGCAGACCGTCTGGTTGGTTGTGACATCAATCCGTTAATTGTGCGTCCACGTGGAAAAGGTGTGGTTGCGGTGGACGTGCTTATTAATTTGAAATGAACAATTCTTTAGAATAAATCCAGCGGAAAATCAGTGTGGCAACGATTGATCCCAATAACTGCACAACAATGAAAACTGGTATATTAGTGGGTGCGATTCCGGAAAAAGTGTTAGTCAAACCTCTCGCAATAGTCACGGCCGGATTAGCGAAAGAGGTTGAAGATGTGAACCAATATCCTGCGGTGATGAACAAACCTACTGCGTATGGGACTGCATCAGGCCGGGTTTTAAGACAACCCAATATGGTAACCACCAAGCCAAACGTGGCGACAAATTCACCGATCCATTGTCCGCTACCGCTACGCATAGTGGTAGATGGGTCAAAAAGTGGATTGTCAAACATGGCGTGTGCGATTATCACCCCGAGAATCCCTCCAATAATTTGAACCACTACATATTGCAGGGCTTCTGAATAGCGGATTTCTTTGCGAATAGCAAAAGCGAGTGTAACTGCAGGGTTAAAATGTGCTCCAGAAATAGGACCAAATATTAAAATTAAAACTACCAGAATCGCACCTGTGGAGATTGTGTTTCCCAAAAGAGTAATGGCAGCATTTCCATCGGAAAGCCTCTCACCCATGATTCCCGAACCGACCACTGTCGCGAGCAAAAACAAGCTTCCAAGCCATTCGGCAAATAGTTTTCGTGTCATATTTATGCTTTCAGAAAAGAAAACTGTAAAGTGAGCCTAAAGAAAACGCACCGACAAAGGCAAACAACAAATATGCTGCAAATACGGGAGGTCTAGCCAATGCCCACACCGCGATTGCTGCAGGTATGGAGCTTACTCCTCCTGCCAGTAAAAAAGCCATTCCCGCGCCGGGAGCCATTCCCTGCTCTATCAATCCTCCGACCAAAGGCAAGGCCGCATAACCGTTAAGATAGGCCGGAACACCAACCGCAGTTGCGCTCAGCAATGTTAGCCAGTCATCACCGCCGATTACTTGCGTGATTGTTTGTGCAGGAATGTATGCCAGCATCAGGCTTTCAAGGAAGAATGCAATCATCATCCATTTTCCCAAAAACAGAAAATTATCTACAGCGTTTTTGCTGAATAATCCACGCCGCTCGAAAGATTGCCAGAAATTCCAGACAACTTCTTTGGGATTGCGTACAGTTCCACCGCCGCAACCTCCGTCTCCGACTCCTTCCCGCAGGGGATGTAAAAAGGCTCCATAACGCATTAGCACATAAGTTCCAAACCCGCCGATCAAGCCGACTGTGACTGCCGAAAAAGTTTTGAAAACCGCAAACTCCATTCCCAGAGTTCCTGCAGTTAGGAAAAACATTGATGGATCCATCAACGGTGATGCCAACCAGAATGCCATTACCGGTGCCAAAGGGATTCCCATAGCCAACAAAGCCGCTATTAACGGAATAACACCACATGAACAAAATGGAGAAAGGCCGCCCATCAGCGCCGCCAAAATAATCATGGTTGCTTCCTTACCGGTGAACACACGGGCAATGAGACCATCAGCCCCCGTTGCTTTGGCATAGGCCGTCAAGCCGATCGATAGAAGGATGAAGGGAGCGATGCCGACGAGATTGTCTGCAGTAAAACGGATACTCTCCAAACTCTGCTGAGCATCCCACCAAGTGAGTAACACCAGTCCACCAAGAAAAGTTAACATGCCCCGATCTTTGAATAACTGCATTAATTTGCCAGTCCATTTATGCTGATTATCAAAACGTCCACTTCGAATTCCAAATACATTCATTGTTAATCCTATTTTTGAAGATTCACTGAGTAAATTCGAATAGTGTGCTCTCTGTTTTTGCTGTTTCCGCTGATATACCGAAACAGCATTCATTCGTTAAGAAAGCGATGACGCCTTCCAGCAGTTCATAGTGCATTACACACAGTAAAGTCGTTTGTTCACGCTGTTGTCGAATCAATCCCACTGCCTTGAGATGATTCAAATGATGTGAAAGTGTTGAGGCCGGAATTGCTAATTCAGCCTGAATTCTACCAACGGGAACTCCGTTCCTACCAGCCTTTACCAGCAAGCGTACGACTTTCAGGCGAACCTGATTTCCCAACTCAGCTAGAATTTTTGCTGCGGTTTCTATTTCCATATTTGATAATAAGATGATGTTTCTAATTCGTTAATTCTAGAATAATAGAAATAATGATTTATGTCAAACATATTTTCATTATTTAGTGATAATTTTGAAAATAGTTTTTGCTCAAAAACTTGCGGAACTATCTAAGCAGGTGTAAAATACCACATCAATTTTAATAAGAGCTATTCAATAGATCTTGTCTCTCAGAAGAGAAACTGTCTAAGTGGACACCCTTATATATGTGAAGGAGAAATAATGTCAGACACCCCATTTACACTAAATCCCCGCGATCCGATTTTGGAAATCACTTTATCCAAAGGAAAAGCAAATGTTATCAGTGCTGAAGATAGTCGCCAACTGAACCGTATGTGGGAAGATTTCCGTGACAATCCAGAACAGCGTTTCGGAATTCTCACTGGAAAAGGCGAAAAGTTTTTTTGTGCGGGCTGGGACTTGAAGAATGTCGCGGAATCGGGAGAAGCTTCGGATTCTGATTATGGATCAGGAGGTTTTGGCGGATTGAACTATCCGCGAAATTTCGATAAACCTGTGATCTGCGCGGTAAATGGAATTGCCTGTGGCGGCGGATTCGAAATTATGCTGGGTTGCGATATCATCGTTGCCGAAGAACACGCAACTTTTGCTCTGCCGGAAATCAGGGTCGGGGTGATTCCGGATTGCGGAGTGGTTAAATTGAGGCGACGTATTCCATATCATGTAGCTGTGGAGTTTATGATGACTGGACGCTGGATGGATGCAGAAGAGGCAAAACACTGGGGACTGGTCAATCACATTGTACCCAAGGGCCAAGGACTGGACAAAGCTCGTGAAATTGCCGATACTCTCGCCGCAGGGCCTCCTTTACTTTATCCGGCCATCAAACAGGTTTTGCGGATGACTGAAACTGTTTCGGAAAATGAAGCCTTTGCAGTCTATGACGCTAGCGCAACAGTAGAAGCGGTCAACCGCTCTGAAGACCTTAAAGAAGGCGCATTAGCCTTTGCTGAAAAACGTGAACCTGTCTGGAAAGGAAACTAAAATATGAAAGCAGCAATTTGCCGTGAATTTGGAAAACCACTAGTTATCGAAGAAGTAGAACTTCTGCCTCCGCGAACGGGAGAAGTGCAGGTAAAGCTTGCTGCCTGCGCCATTTGCCATAGCGACATACTATACACGGAAGGAGCATGGGGCGGAGAACTTCCCGCAGTTTACGGGCACGAAGCTTCCGGAGTTGTGGAAAGCGTGGGAGCGGGAGTGACTGCTGTTCAGCAAGGAGATCATGTTTTGGTAACGCTGATCCGTTCCTGCGGAACATGCCACTACTGTTCTAAGGGTGATAAAGTCCGCTGTGAAACCACCTTCCCGTTGGATGAACAAAGTCCTCTGCGGACTTTAGACGGCAAGCCGATTACGCAGGGCTTGCGTACTGGAGCATTCGCGGAATCTGTAGTGGTGGATGCATCTCAACTTGCACCAATTCCAAAAGATGTTCCTCTGGACAGCGCCTCTATTTTAAGTTGTGGAGTGATTACAGGTTTTGGCGCGGTGGTCAATACGGCTCAGATTACTTCCGGAAGCAGTGTAGTGGTTGTCGGAACCGGTGGTGTTGGACTTAACAGCGTTCAGGGCGCTGCCGTTGCGGGTGCCGAGAGAATCATAGCTCTTGATCTTTCAGATACAAAGCTGGAAGCGTCAAAGCAATTCGGTGCGACTCACACAGTCAATGTAGGACAGGGAAACGCGAGAAAGGTGGTTAAAAGCTTGACTGGCGGTAGAGGGGCCGATTATGTGTTTGTCACAGTGGGGGCAAAAAGTGCACTTGAACAGGGCTTCAAACTGCTCTGTAAAGGTGGAACATTGGTCATAGTTGGAATGACTGCGGACGGAGTAAAAATAGAATTCGACTCCTGCGCCTTTGCTTCAGTCGAGCAACGACTGCTCGGCAGCAAAATGGGTTCAACCAGGCTGACAACCGATATTCCATGGTACATTTCTCTTTATCAGCAGGATAGACTTAAACTGGATGAATTAATTTCCGCTCGTTATCCTCTTGAGAATATAAACGAAGCTATTGTTGACGTGAGTCAGGGCGATGCACTACGTAATGTAATCGTTTTTTGAAATCAATACATCTAAAAAAATAACAGAAAGTATCTGAAGATAGGAAATAATATGGATAAAAAAAAACGGGACCATGAAGCAATGATGCAGGGTTTGAACTGGTGGGGAATACCTACTCTGTTTCGTTGTCCGTATAATTCTGATTCAGAAGGGTGCGATATAGCTTTGGTTGGGGTTCCGCACAGTACAGGAAACGGAACCACAGAACGGGATCAACATTTGGGGCCAAGGGCAGTAAGAAACATTTCGGCACTCGGAAGGAGAGCTCACCTCAAATATAAACTTGATCCGTGGAACATTTGCGAGATTCGCGACCTTGGTGATGTTCCTCTGCCAGAAGCCAATAACAATGAAAAGTGTATTGAACATATTACGGATTTTTACAAACGAATTGCTGAGAATAAAGCCCGTCCGGTTTCAGTGGGCGGTGATCATTCAATAACTGGAGGTATTCTGCAGGCTATTGCGTCGTCCAATTCAAAATTGACTGGGGGCCAGAAAGCCGTGCTGCTCCATTTTGATGCACACACTGATACCTTTCACCAATTGGATCATTTTCTTGGTGCAGTAAAGTCTGCTGCTCACTGGGGGAGCTATTTGGTTAGGGATGGTTTTGTTGATGCCTCTAGCAGTGTGCAAATAGGCATACGTGGCAATCCACGAACTTTAGATTGGCTCGACTCCAGTTATGAATTGGGATACGAAGTTATAACCAAAGAACAGTACGACGAATATGGTGTGGAACGCTGTCTTGATATAATTCTCGAACGAGTTGGAGATAAACCACTTTATATTACCTTTGATCTTGACTGTCTGGATGCGACCGTTGCTCCTGGAGTAGCTAATCTCGAACCAGCAATTGAAGGTTTCATGATGCCGGATGTACTGCAACTGTTGCAGGGAATGCGTGGGAGAAACATTATTGGAGGAGATGTAGTCTGTCTGATGCCAACCAAGGATGCGCCAAACCAGATAACAGCACACGTTGCTAATGCAATACTTTTCGAAATGGTCTGTTTAATTGCAGATACTTTTAGAAGTTCTACTTGAAAAAGATTGAAATGTAATGAGTAACGAAAACTTTTAACTTAATTGATTAACCACCATGAATTCACACAGCTTGAATATTCACAGCATTGAGACATTTAGTAACAACGATGTGGGACTCGTACGGGTTCGCACTATAGACGGTTCCGAAGGCTGGGGTCAGGTTTCGACCTACAATGCAGATATAACCTCACTTGTTGTGCATCGCCAAATCGCGCCTTATGCGTTAGGAAAGGATGCACTGGACATCGAAAGTCTAGTGACTGAAATTCCAGAGTTTGAACACAAATTCCCCGGATCATATTTGCGCCGTGCACTCGCCGGACTCGATACAGCTCTCTGGGATTTGCGCGGAAAACTGGAAGAAAAAAGTGTCTGCGAATTACTTGGCGGAACCCCAAAACCTTTCAGGGTTTATGCTTCAAGCATGAAACGTGACATAACGCCTCAAGCCGAAGCAGAACGGTTTTTGCGATTGAGAGACGAATTCGGCTATGATGCCTTCAAGTTCCGTGTAGGAAAAGAATGCGGACATGATGAGGATGAATGGCCCGGACGAACTGAAGAAATTGTTCCGGAAATCCGTAAAGCACTTGGCGATGAAGTTTCTCTTCTGGTAGATGGGAATAGTTGTTACACTCCGGAAAAGGCGATTTCGGTAGGTCGACTTTTGGAAGAAAATGGAATCTGCCACTTTGAGGAGCCGTGTCCTTATTGGGAACTGGAGTGGACAAAACAGGTTACAGATGCTCTCAAGTTGGACGTGACCGGAGGTGAACAGGATTGTGATTTGTCCACCTGGAAAAGAATAATTGAAATGAGGGCGGTCGATGTTGTGCAGCCGGATGTGTGCTACCTCGGGGGTCTGACACGCACCCTCAAGCTTGCAGAAATGGCTCATCAATCCGGGCTAATCTGCACACCTCATTCCGCCAATCTCTCTTTGGTAACAGTTTTTACACTGCACATGATGGGAGCTTTGGAAAACGCGGGGCCTTATGTAGAATTTTCCATTGAAGGCGCGGATTATTATCCTTGGCAGTACAACATTTACGAACCCGCATTGGTTGCAAAAGACGGTAAATTGCAAATTCCAGAAGCTCCTGGATGGGGAATCGAAATCAATCCTGAATTTCTGGAAAAAACCAAGTATCAGATTAGTACATTGAATTAGGAATATTTTGTGAAAATCAAAGACTTAAAAACATTTGTAGTAGGTAATCCAGCACCGCATTTTGGTGGACGATATTTCATTTTTCTCAAACTCATTACCGATGACGGAATTGAAGGTGTTGGCGAAGTTTATTGCGCAACTTTTAGTCCGCACATCATCGTGAAAATGATTGAAGACGTTTTTGAGCGTCATGTAGAAGGGAGCAATCCTTTCCGGATTGAAGCACTTTGGCGAAATATATATGGACGCGGTTATACCTTACGTCCGGATGTTTCACTGATGGGAGTCTTGAGCGGCTTGGAAATTGCGCTTTGGGACATTTGCGGAAAATCTGTTGACAAGCCTGTTTATGAATTGCTCGGAGGATGTGTGCATGATAAATTACGCACATATACTTATCTTTATCCAAAAGACGGCGCAGTTTTTACAGAGGGCGAGCCGCATGTATACAATGACCCTGATCTTGCTGGAGAAGCTGCTTCTGAGTATGTTGATCAAGGTTTCAACGCAGTCAAGTTTGATCCTGCTGGTCCATATTCGGTTTTTGATCCGCGTCAACCTTCCCAAGAGGCACTGGATCGTTCCGAGTTATTTTGCCGGCGAATTCGTGAGGCAGTCGGTTCCAAAGCAGATTTGCTTTTCGGAACTCATGGACAATTCACTCCATCTGGAGCAATCCGGCTGGCACGAAAGTTAGAGGCTTATGATCCGCTTTGGTTTGAGGAACCGACCCCACCGGAACGTCCGGAAGAAATGGCGAAAGTCGCACATAAAACGAGTATACCAATTGCCACAGGAGAACGGCTGACAACAAAATACGAATTTGCACGTGTGTTAGAAACCGGTGCCGCGTCGATTTTACAACCGGCGCTTGGGCGTGTCGGTGGAATTCTGGAAGCCAAAAAAATCGCAGGAATGGCCGAGGCGTCTTATGCCCAAATCGCGCCTCACCTATATTGCGGTCCTATCGAAGGCGCCGCTAATATTCAGCTCAGTACTTGCTCTCCGAACTTCTTGATTTTAGAAGGTATTCAACGCTGGGATGGTTTTCATGCGGAAATCCTCAAGAAACCAATCCGCTGGGAATCCGGATATGTGATTCCTTCCACCGAACCTGGACTTGGTGTGGAACTCGATGAAGAAGTTGCACTGGCGCACCCATACTCAGAAACGGAACTACATCTTGAAATGGCGGACAAGCCGGTTCAATGAGTGACTCTATATTTTTGCTGAAAAGAGAAAACGGTTAACACAGAAGAAATAACTTCCGGTACGTTCCCGTTCTTCAAGTTCTTTCAGCCAAATGCCGCGTTGAGCTTCATTACACACCCCTTGTTTGACGGCATTTTTTGTGATCCATTTCATCATGTCGTACGAAAAATTACTGGGCGTATATTCTGTGTTTAGGATAGGCACAGCTTCTACCTGAATTTGGGAAAAACCGTGTTTTTTCAAAAGCGGGTTTAAGTGTACTGGAAGATTAGGACTTGGAACGGTGGAATCCCAGGCCGAAAAAATTTTATTGGTTAATGCATCATCGGCACAGTTTAAGACAACACCACGCCAATCGGTTTCCACAATCACAAGACGTCCTCCCGGTTTTAGAATCCGCCGCATTTCAGAAAGTACATTTGGAACATCCTTTACATAGAGCAAAACCTGAGTGCAGGAAACTGCATCTAAAGTTTGATCTTCCGCAGGTAACTGAGCGGCATCACCTTCGTAAAATTCTGCTTGTGGCAAGTCCTCACAGCGTTTTTTAGCATGGATGATCATTTGAGGGTTTTGATCAAAACCGATTACTTGTCCTGATTTTCCAACTAGAAAAGCCATCTCATGCGCGAGAAATCCAACTCCACAACCAATGTCAAAAACTTTTTCACCTGGCTGCAGAGCTAGTGTCGCCAGAGTGTGTTGACGTTGTTTTACAATATCAGCAAGTTTGTAGCTTCTTTCCAATTCCTTGGCTTCTAAGGCACTATTTTTTGAATTTTGGGGCATAAAGATCTTTTGTCAATGGTTGATGGTATCGCAAAAAGTCTGAAATCTTAATCATTTTAGATTGGTTGATGATACAAAAATTTTTGATTAATTCGAAATGACACGGTTTTTGGAGTTTTTACAGGCTCAACAAGATTAAAGCTATTATAAATTATTTTTCGAATCAAAACTAAATTTATGTGTTAGGTCACTCGCCAGAAAAAGCGCGCTAATTACTACCAGCACACCGAGGCATTGAGAAAGCTCCATGCGCTCTCCAAGCAGTATCATGGCCGCACCGATGGAAACAAATGGTTCCAAGTAAAGCATAATACTTGTTTGGGCGGAACCGATATGCCTGGTGGCAGCAAATAAAAACAGTTGGCCCAAGACGAACAAGATGCAGATGGAGGCAATCCCAACCCAGCCTAGTGGTGTTTGAGGCAGCGAAAAAGTATCAGACAGCAACAGAATGATACCAACAAAAACGACACTAACTGTGTTAGAAAAAAACACCAGATTGCGCATCGAAATTAAGTGTGATGATTTAGCACCGCCTATAATCATTCCGGCAGACCCTAAAGCGCCGGTAAGGACCAAGACAATTCCCCGCCAATCAAGGTCTTGCCAGGTCGGCCCCAAAGTCAGTGCCAGTCCAAAAAAAGCGATGACGAAAGCCAGGAATTTCAGGCGCGTTGGTACTACGCCGTATATGAAGTAATTTATCAGCAGAACCCAAAAAGGGAAGGTGAAAAAAAGTAAAACGCTGAGGCTGACCGGAATATAATTAACTGAACCTAAATAACCGAGGCTCATTACCGCAATTGAAATTCCGGTTACTACAATTAAAACCGGCAGATGCAAAGTGCTTGATGACTCGGGTCTACTATTTATTGAAGGCAGGTTTTTCCTGTGAGACCATGCAGAGAGGATTCCCATCGATAAACTTCCGGTGAGAAGTCTAAAAAACACTACTGTCGGTGGTGACGCCCCTTCATCATAGGTTAGTTTTCCCAATGTGGTTATGATTCCAAATGAACAGGCACAACCGATAACATATAGATAACCTCGAGGAATCATTGACGTACCCGCTCCATTTTTGGATCATAAAGCGGACCGTGCTGAAGTTTACAGGAATGACGTACAGCAGCAACTTCCAACTCATAAGTTCCTGAATATATGTAGTCACTGTCGACGCCTTCAGGATTTCGTAGATAGCCGTAACCGATGTTTTTGTTTACAGTATAACCCCAACCGCCGCTGGTCAACCAGCCCGCTATTTCTCCATTACGGAAAATAGTTTCGCGTCCCAGCAAAACCACATCAGGATCATCGATGGTGAAACAGACTAATTGTTTTTGCAGAGCTTGCTTACGCTGAGCCAGCAAAGCATCACGTCCAGTAAATCCTGTTCCGGAATTTAATTTTACTGCCCAGCCAAGTCCGGCTTCAAAAGGTGTGGTGTCTGCCGTGATGTCTGCACCCCAAGCGCGATAGCCTTTTTCCAATCGCAGGGATTCTATCGCACGATAACCGGCATTTGCGATAGAGAAATCTTTTCCGGCTTCCATCAAAGCATCGTAAAGATTCTCGGCGGAATCACGCGGCATGTGCAGTTCCCAACCAAGTTCTCCAACATAAGTCACTCGCAAAGCTAGAACAGTCGGAACTTCTGCTGAAAACTCTTCCTCAATTTCAATTTTTTGGCAAGTCCCAAAATGAAAATTTTCATTATCCAGATCATCTTTTGAAACTCGAGAAAGTATATCACGGGCCAACGGTCCCATTAATGAGAACGTTGCCCAATCTTCGCTAATATCATGTAGCTCAACGTTTTCATCTGCAAGAAATTGACTCCGTATCCAGGCTGCATCGTGCGTCCGGAAGGCGGTTCCGCTTACCAGATAAAACTCATCATCCGCCAGTCGTGCCACGGTCAAATCACACTCAATACCGCCTTTGCTGTTGAGCATTTGCGTGTATGTCAATGAACCGGCAGGTTTAGCGACATTATTAGCGCAAATCCGGGAAAGCGCTTTTTCCGCATCGATACCGATAATGCGAAATTTGGAAAAGGAACTTTGGTCAAAAACAGCAACCCCTTCACGCACCGCACGGTGTTCCTCGCCGACATGCGGAAACCAGTTTTGCCTTCCATAAGAATAAATATCGCTTGGATCAACGCCTTTCGGTGCAAACCAGTTCGGGCGTTCCCAACCCAGCTTAGAACCAAAACTGGCACCCTGTTCTTTCAGTTTTTCATAGATTGGGGAAGTCAGTAATGGACGTCCACTTTCGTGTTCTTCATGTGGCCAACTGAGGGTGTAATGCTTACCGTAAAGCTCAAGCGTACGGTTGCGAACCCAAGTTTCATCACGGTGAATTCCACTGAAACGGCGGATGTCCACTACCCACAAATCCATCGGCGGCTCTCCGGCGATAATCCATTCCGCAAGAGCTTTTCCAGCACCTCCGGCAGCGGCGATTCCGAAAGCGTTGAATCCTGCTCCTACAAAGTAATTTTTAACTTCAGGAACTTCGCCTAAAATGAAATTTCCATCCGGAGTGAAAGATTCAGGACCATTGATAAATTTACGGATTCCTGCGCTTTCAAGTGCAGGAACACGTTCGACCGCAGGAAGCATCAGTTGCTCAAAATGTTCATAATTTTCAGGCAGTAACTGAAAAACAAAATCCTGCGGAATTCCTTGTTCGGCCCAGCCAATCGGATTTGGTTCGTAACCTCCCATTACTAGTCCGCCAACGTCTTCCTTCCAATAAGTCAGTTTGTCCGGATCCCGTAAAGTGGGTAAATCCGGGGTAACACCTTCAATCTTTTCGGTGATCAAATACTGATGTTCTACAGAAATTAGAGGTACAGTAACACCGCCCATTTTGCCAAGTTTATTGGCCCATTGGCCTGCGCAATTCACGACAGTTTCACAAAGTATTTCACAGTTTTTAGTTTGCACGGCCACTACTTTTTTAGCACCGCCTTTTCCGGTATCTTCCAGACGAATGCCGTTCACAGTTGTATCTTCAAATATTTTTACTCCATGCATCCTCGCTCCTTTAGCGAGTGCCTGTGTGATGTCAGAAGGATTGGCCTGTCCGTCTGTTGGTAAAAAAGCCGCGCCGATTACGTCACCCACTTCCATCAAGGGCCACAATTCCTGTGCCTCCTGAGGATTGAGCAATTCCATTTCCAAACCAAAACTGTGAGCAGTTGTCGCCTGACGTTTTAGTTCGATCCAACGTTCTTGTGTACAGGCCAGCCTTAAACCACCATTCATTTTCCAACCGGTTGCCTGTCCGGTTTCTTCTTCAATACTGCGGTAAAGTTCAACGCTGTTTTTCAGGACTTGTGTGATGTTGGCGGAATTGCGCAACTGTCCGACTAATCCCGCAGCATGAAAAGTACTCCCGCAAGTCAACTGTCCTCGCTCTAGCAAAAGTACATCTTTAGCACCTTCTCTGGCCAAATGATAAGCAACACTGCAGCCGATGATACCTCCGCCGATGACAATGATTTGTGCCCGGTCTGGTAATTTGTCAGTCATAATTTATTATAGTTTGCATAAGTTTTTTCAAAACGGTCCAAATTATCACTGGTGTACTGCACATAATCGAAATCGAGTGTAGAGTGAATTTCGGAAACCATACTCCA
>Ga0207990_1000520_pt1 | contig 22251 bp, 24 predicted proteins | sample ETNtaG_8_FD_185780 | JGI IMG/M metagenome (GOLD analysis project Ga0207990, IMG submission 185780) | Marine microbial and viral communities from oxygen minimum zone, Eastern Pacific Ocean - ETNP201406SV75 (SPAdes) (version 2) | ecosystem: Environmental > Aquatic > Marine > Oceanic ...
TGATGATGCAGCCTGGGCGGTTACTTCGACCGCGCCAGTCACAGCGGCACCGGCTGCACAAATTACCGAGTTTATTTTTGGCCCTGGCGACACCCTCTCGCACGGCATGGCAAGTTCCGGCCTACCGACAAAACTCTGGGCGGCACTCGCCGAGCGCGTGGGCAATGATTTTCGCCCCGGAGATAAAGCAATTTTTTATTTTGAAAACGATCAGTTCGAGCAGTTGGTGATCATCCGCCGAAAGAAAGAACGCACCACCGTTACCGCAGATCTTAAAACCAATACCGTGCCCGTTGGCACTACTACTACGATAGAGATAACGGGCAAGATTCAAACGTCGCTTTATGTTGCACTTGAAGAAAAGCTCAATGCCGCTGTGGCACAACGCATCAGCTGGTTGTTGCAAAGCCGCGATGTACCTCTGACCACCCTGCCCAAGGGTTCAACTTTCAGTGTGCGTATTGAGCAGATTACTGGGCCCGATGGTGAGACGCTGCGCTTTGGCGCCATCAAAAACGTACAACTCGATGCCGGGCACAAAGGCAACTTCACAGTAGGTAAACTCAGCGACGTCGATACTTAACGCCGGCTTAAAGCTAATCCTCCTAACCGGGCAGGTGTGTGACTGTGCCAAACTATAGATTTGTTGCCATCCGCGAGACCTTCTCTCATCGATCGCTGTCACCCGATCCATGGTATTTTCGGAACAGCTGATAACACCCGCGCCGCGATGACCAAGCCCCCCTATCTCACCAAGTCCCGCTACCTCGACGGCCTGCGCTGCGAGAAGAAGCTGTGGCTGGGCTGGTATGAGCGCCTGCCCTATGAAGACACTCCACCCTACTCTATCCTCGATTTCGGTAACCGCGTAGGCCGCGGCGCCTGGGTGTTGTTCCCGGGTGGTGTAGAGGTTACCGAGAAACCCTATGAGCATGATGCCGCCGTTGCGATGACTGTGTCATTGATGGCGGGCGATGCCCCGGCCATCTTTGAGGCCGCCTTTGAGTTTGCAAACATCCGTATCCGTGTCGACGTACTCGAGCGTCTGGATGATGGCTGGGGTCTTCGCGAGGTGAAATCGAGCAAAAAGGTGGAAGCGAAGAAATATCATTTTGATGATGCGGCGGTGCAGCTCTATGTGCTGGAAGGCTGTGGCATCACGGTGAATTCGGTCGAGCTGATCCATACCAACCGTGCTTATTTGCGCGGCCAGGGTGAGGTCGATTGGCAAGCAATGTTGACGCGAACCGATATCGAACTACAGGCCCGTGATCTGCTTTCTAAGGTTAAAGAAGCGCTGCCGCGGCTTTTTTCTGTGCTGGCGAAGCCAAGCGTGCCCTATGTCCATGCTGATAAGAGCCTTTGCAAGAATCCTTACCAGTGTGATTATTTTGACCATTGCATGAGCGAAAAACCTGAAGGATGGGTTGGGCTGCTGCACAACGTGCGCACTAATAAGGTTCGCGAACTTCACGCCAGAGGGATAGACCTCATCGTAGACCTGCCCGAGGACTTAAAGCTCAGCGATTGCCAGGCTCATGCCCTTAACTGCTTAAGCACAGGCCACACCTGGGTTTCAAAGGAGTTGCCCGAGGTACTGAAGTATTTGGGGCCGCCCGCCTACTACATGGATTTTGAGACCATGGCACCAACCATACCGGCTTATCCCGATACACGCCCCGGACAAGAGTTACCGTTTCAGTGGTCAGTTCACTACTTGGCCGAAGACTCAACTCTGGATCACAAGGCTTTTTTAGCCAAGGGTGACACTAACCCAGCCCGAGAGTTTGCCGAAACGCTGATCAACGCTATCGATAACCCTGATGCACCGGTGGTGGTATACAACAAAACGATGGAAGGGAAAAATCTAAAAGCCCTTGCGAAGATGTTCGCTGACCTGGCTGAGGAACTTGGCGCAATCGAAAACGCCATCGTCGACCTACTGGATGTAGTGCGGGGCAACTACTGCCATCCCGATATGATTGGGTCACGGTCGCTGGTAAACGGCACTTATTCAATAAAAAACGTGCTGCCCATACTTGTGCCTCATATGAGCTATGACCAGCTGGCCGGTGTAAACGAGGGCACTGAAGCAAGACGGGTTTTCACCGCGATTGTATTTGGGGCGTACACCGGCCGGCAGGCCGATGACTACCGCCAGCAACTGCGGGATTACTGCAAGCAGGACACCCTGGCCATGGTCGAGGTGCAGCGGGCGCTAGAGGCGCTTGCTGCTTGATGCTCCATGCCATCGTCCGAGCCGGGCCAGCCGCAAAAAAATAGTCTTGCGGAAAATAAAAAAGCCCCGCCAGAGAGCGCCTGGCGAGGCTTTTTTTGTATTGCGGCGCTATTAAGCGGCCATATCTTTTAAGTTCTTAAGAGCCAGAATCTTGACCCGGCGGCTGGCGGGCTTGGCGGCAACGTTCATGGTCTCACCCGGCTGGAAGGGATTCGGCACTCCCCAGCGGGCTTCGGTGGCAGGTTTATCCACCACGCTGACCTTGAAAAGGCCAGGCATTTTAAAGACCCCGGCCGCACCTCTTGCCACGTGGCCGCCAATAACGCCGGCGAGGCTCTCCAGTACGGCCTTGACGTCTTTGCGGGCAAGGCCCGTCTCCTCGGAGATGGCGTTCATAATCTCGGTTTTGGATAAGGGTGAGGGATATATGCTCATGGTGTATTTGCTCTTCCTTTAAGGTTGGGTTAATGACAGATCAGTCTGCCTTTGGTCGTTAAATGTATGGTCGACTCGCCTGGTGGTGCCCGGGCGTAGGCACATTCTAACGCAAAACGCTGTATTTATAGTGTTTAACCTTGGTGCATTTGTTTTGTGGCGCGAGGTAGAATCGGGCGCACTTTTTTTCTCTTAAAGCATTTGTTGAGGTTTATGGCGCAATACGTTTATTCCATGTTGGGTGTGGGCAAGCTGGTGCCCCCTGGCAAGCACATCCTGAAGGACATATCGCTGTCCTTTTTCCCCGGCGCCAAGATCGGCGTACTGGGCCTTAATGGCGCCGGTAAGTCGACTTTGCTGCGCATCATGGCCGGCATCGACAGCGAGATCGAAGGCGAGGCCATCCCGCAGAAGAACCTTAAAGTGGGCTACCTGCCACAGGAACCGCAACTGGATGCGGATAAAGACGTACGCGGCAACGTCGAAGAAGGCCTTGGCGAGGCCAGGGCTTTGCTGGATGCATTCGAGCAGACGAGCGCGCGCTTTGGTGAGGAACTGACCGACCAGCAAATGAACGCGCTGATCGAGGAGCAGGGTGAGCTGCAGACCAGGATCGACGCCATCGGCGCCTGGGAACTCGAGCGCAAACTCGACATTGCCGCCGATGCCCTGCGCCTGCCGCCGTGGGCCGCCGAGGTGGCACATCTGTCCGGTGGTGAGCGCCGGCGGGTGGCACTTTGCCGGCTGCTGTTGTCAGAACCCGAGATGCTGCTGCTGGACGAGCCCACCAATCACCTCGATGCCGAGTCGGTGGCGTGGCTGGAGCGTTACCTCGAGCAATACCCCGGCACCGTCATCGCGGTGACACACGATCGCTATTTCCTTGACAACGTGGCGGGCTGGATCCTGGAACTGGACCGTGGCTACGGCATCCCCTGGGAAGGCAACTACTCCTCGTGGCTGGAGCAGAAAGACCAGCGCCTTGAGATGGAAGAGAAAAGCGCCTCGGCCCGGCGCAAGGCGATTGCCGCCGAGCTTGAATGGGTGCGGGCCAACCCCAGGGGCCGCCAGGCCAAAAGCAAAGCCCGGCTGCAGCGCTTTGCCGAGATGCGGGACCAGGAGTACCAGGCGCGCAGCGAGACCAACGAAATCTACATTCCACCCGGGCCGCGGCTGGGCGACAAAGTTATCGAAGTGCGCGGACTGAAGAAAGGTTTCGCTGACAAGTTATTGATAGACGATCTCACTTTCAGTTTGCCGCCCGGCGGCATCGTCGGCATCATCGGACCAAACGGCGCGGGCAAGACCACGCTCTTTAGAATGTTGACAGGCAGCGAGACCCCCGATGGCGGCGAGATCGATACTGGCGAGACCATAGAGATCGCATACGTTGATCAAAGTCGCGATACACTGGATGACAGCAAGACCGTGTGGGAAGAGATCTCCGAGGGCCAGGACATTCTTGAAGTCGGCAAGTACCAGACATCTTCGCGCGCTTACGTTGGCCGCTTCAACTTCAAAGGTACTGATCAGCAGAAGCGTATCGGCGAGCTCTCTGGCGGCGAACGCAACCGCGTGCACCTTGCCAAGGTGCTGCGCAAAGGCGGCAACGTGTTGCTGCTGGACGAACCGACCAACGACCTGGACGTGGAGACCCTGCGCGCGCTGGAGCAGGCGCTTTTGGACTTTCCCGGCTGTGCCGTTGTCATCTCGCACGACCGCTGGTTCCTGGACCGCATCGCCACCCATATACTGGCCTTCGAGGGCGACAGTCAGGTGACGTTTTTTGCCGGGAATTTTGCGGGTTATGAGCAGGACCGGCGCCGCCGCCTGGGCACTGACGCCGACCAGCCCCACCGCATCAAATACAAGCCCATCGTCCGTGACTGATCCTTTTACCCGCTTTGGCGTAGCACACCTCTCGGCCACCTCGATGCTGCAGTTCCGGGCCGACCCGGCGCTGGGCGTGCTGTACCTGGTTTTCGGCATTCGCGAAGCGGGTTCGCCGGCCATGCACCGGGGTTCGGCCCTGGACCACACCATCGGCCAGATGCTGGACGACGGTGTGGCGCTGGATCATGCCGCCGCCCGCCAGTTGGCGACCGATCACTACGATAACCTCATTCAGGAAACACCGGAGGAATACGCGCCGGATGCGGTCAGCCGCGAGCGCGAAGTGGTAGGCCAGTGCCTGGACCGCTGCTACCCGGTGGTCAGCGAGTGGCCGACACCGCTCGCCTACCAGCATCCCATCCGACTCAGCCTTAAAGGCATCGAGATACCGGTGATCGGTTTCATCGACCTGCGCTACGGCGATGCAGTGCGCGAACTGAAGACCTCGGGCAAGCCGCGCCGCGGCATCATCGACGACCACGCCTTTCAGGTGAGCACCTACGCCATGGCCATACGCCAGGAGACCGGCGAGTGGCCGCAGGCTTTTGTCGATTACATCACGCCCAAGGGGATGGCCTCGTTTCAACTCAAGAACGGCAAGCGCTGGGTGCGCGAAGTAGTCGACACGGCCGCAGCTATTCGAGCGCTGCTCGATGCGGCGAAAGACAAAGAGGCGCTCTGTGCCGCGATTCGGCCAAACTACGATAACTGGCTGTGGCGCTACCGGCCCAACAGCCTGGCCGCCGCCAAAGAACTTTTTAGGAGATAGTCAATCAGCCGTTGTCAGGCGCCGTGTTGGTTCTGGAGGTATCAGGCAACACGGTCGACAAGATCGATGACAAGGCGCTTGCCCACCACCGCCAATGCGGCCTCGAGGTGATCGAGCCGCGTGTTGTGATCAAGGTCCAGGATGCGGCGCACTTGCCGCGCATCGATGGCCAGTTGCTCGGCGAGCGCCGCCTGGGTTATGCCATGCTCGCGCATGCCCCGGTAGATGCCGAGCTTCAATGCGGTTGTGGGATCGAGCGCGATACTCTGCTGGCCGCGCTTTGGCCGCGACGGCGCTGGGATGTCACGGCGGTCCTCCAGGTAACCGGTTAGCGCAACGTGCAGCGCATCACGCACCGTCGCGAGCGCTTCGGCCTCGGTGTCGCCAAAGGTCAGCGCTTCGGGCAGGTCCACCGCTTGCGCGACGATCGTGCCGTCCTCGGCCAGTGTCAGATCAACGGGATACCGCTGCAGCATAGCTGGCTCTATAACTCTTCCAGTTTCAGGCCTAACTGTTTACACACCAGTTGCATGTAAACCTTCGACAGGTCCTTGCCGCCATGAAACTTGATAATTGCCATTCGTCTGCCCCGGCGTGCCAGCAAGTGTGTGCCTTTGCCGCGGCCGGTAGTGATGCTGACGCCTCGGCGGCGCAACTTGCGCAGGAACTGTTTGGTTTTCATGGTAGCATATAAGGACATAAATGTCCTTATGCACTAGTCGGTCAACTAGCCGGTACGGTGAGCGCTCAATACTGGCTGGTGAAGTCCTGCCAGTCTGTAAAGTGCGTCACAAGACAGCGGCGATTAATAGAAGGTGCAGATCTTCTCCAGCGGCAGGCGCTCGATGTCCGGCACCTTGACCTGGTTAGCCGGGTAACCGGTAACCAGAATCAGGAAGGGTCGCTCGTTGGCCGGGCGGCCAAGCACCTGGTTCAGAAATTTCATTGGGTTGGGCGTGTGGGTCAGCGAGGCCAGCCCGACGTTGTGCAGCGCCGTGATCAACAAGCCGGTAGCAAGCCCCACCGATTCGTAGGGGTAGTAGTGCTTGACCTTCTGCCCTGCCTCGCTTTTACGGTTTACCAGTGCGAACACCACGATGAGATAGGGCGCAATCTCGAGAAAGGGCTTGTCCGCATCGGTGCCTAGATCTTCGAGCGCCGCCAGCCACTCGGCGGATGCGCGATGGTCGTAGAACTCGCGCTCCTCCTGTTCGGCCGCCTGGCGAATCTGGCGCTTGATCCCGGGGTCGGTCACCACCGCAAAGTGCCAGGGCTGCTGGTTGGCGCCGCTCGGGGCGGTGCCGGCGGTGCGGATACAGTCCTCGATGACCTGGCGCGGCACGTCCTTGTCTGAGAAATCCCGCACCGTACGGCGGCGGTCGAGCTGGCGCCAGAAATCGCGGGCACGCGCGCACATCTGCTCCTGCGGGTAACGCGGGTAGCCGTCAAGCGGCACCAGGCGAGGGCCCTTTACCATGGCTGGGTCTCCAGTTGACAGCCGGCCGGGCCGGCGCTTGGGGCTATTGTCGGCACAAGCGGGGTTTGCGTCACCCGGCGGCGCTCAGGCCGCCTGGCCGGTGGCGCCGGCACCGAGGCCGCGATAGAAGGCCTGGATGGCCGGGTCGCACTTGACGTCGGCCACGCTCAGCGGACGGTTGAAAGAGATGCCCTCCAGCGTGCGGCAACGGCTTAAGGCGACATAGGCCTGGCCCGGTGCAAACATGCCGCGGCCAAGGTCTATGTGCACGTGCTCGAGGGTCAAACCCTGTGCCTTATGCACGGTGACCGCCCAGGCCAGGATAAAGGGAAACTGCGTGTAACTGCCCACCACCTCGGTGTCGACCCGGTGCTTTTTCTCGTCCCAGGTGTAGCGGAAGCGCTCCCATGACTCACGTTCGACCACCACCGTCTCGCCCAGGCGCTCGTCCGAGAGCAGTTCGACCTCGATCGCATCGTGCTCCAGACTGAGCACCCGGCCGAGCGTGCCGTTGACCCACTCGGGGCCGTTCTTGGTGAACATCACCTGGGCATCGGTTTTCAGTTTGAGTTCCGCCGGTGAGGGCAGTTGTGAGTCGTTCTCCAGCCAGTCGCCATTGACGTCGGCCTCGAAAGACCACTGCTCGCCCGGCAGCCGCGCCAGTTGCTGCTCGTTGAACTGGCGCGCACGGGCATTGACCGAGGTCAGCACCAGCCGTGCCTCTTCTGGCGGCAGATCCTCGAGCACCGCCTGGTTCAGCGCCGCCACCGCGCGTTCGAGATCGGCCCCCGTGCGAATGTGGTCGAGCAGTTCGATGAAGTGCGCATCGGCCTGGCGAAAAGAGCGGGTCAGGGTCACGGTTACCAGCGGCAGTTCGCGCAGGCTGGTGGCGCTGAAAAAATACGGCGAGTCGTAGTGCTCCTCGAACAGGCGCTGTTCCTCACCGCCGGCGACCACCGGTGGCAGCTGATGCATATCGCCGATCAGCACCAGGGTCTTGCCGCCAAAGGGCGTGCCTTTGCGGCCAGCATTCAGGCGCAGCGCATCATCGATGGCATCGAGCAGGTCCGCCCGCACCATCGAAACCTCGTCGATGACGAGGATGTCCATCTTTGCCACCACGTTTTTCGCCGGGCCGACAATGCGTTTTGGCCTGGGCTGCGGCCCGGGCGGCAACTGGAACAGCGAGTGGATGGTCTGCCCGCCCACGTTGAGGGCGGCGACGCCGGTGGGTGCGACCACCACCAGGTTCTTGTCAAGCTCATTGCGCAGCACGTCGATCAGCGTGGATTTACCAGTGCCGGCCGAGCCGGTCACGAATACCACCGGCGGAGTGGCTACGCTCAGCAGGTCCAGCACTTGCTGGAATTCACCGGTAATCTCGTAATGCATGAGCCGGTGCCGCGTCAGAACCGGGCGGTGCAACCGCCGTCGACCACCAGCTCGGTGCCGGTGATGAATGCGGCTTGGTCAGAGAGCAGGAACAAACACGCACTGGCGATGTCGGCCGGCACACCCACCCGGCCCAACGGCACATACGCTGACAAGGCCGACAGCGCCGCCGGGTCGTCCTGCCAGCGGGCCTGCATGGGTGAAAGCACCGGCCCGGGCAAAATGGTGTTGCAGCGGATGGCGTCTTTGGCGAGCTGGATCGCCAGCGACTTGGACAACCGGATTACGCCGGCCTTGGCAGCGCCGTAGGCATCCTGCGGTTTGTCGTCACCACGCAGCGCGTCGATCGAAGCAATATGGACCATGGCCCCGCCACCGCCAGCGCGCATATGCGGTACCACGTGGCGAGCGCTCAAGGCAAAGGACTTGAGGTTGATCTGGAACACCCGGTCCCAGGTGTCAAGGTCAATGTCGAGCACCGAGGTGTCCTGGTCGAACCACAACACGCCGGTCGCGTTGACCAGAAAATCTATCCGGCCATGGGCCTCGGCAGTGGCGGTGACAACCTTGCTGACGAACGCCTCGTCGGTGAGATCGCCCTGGTGGTAGCTGGCGTGGCCGGGCCCGCTACAGATGTCTACCGGCCGGTCCTTGATGTCGGCCAACGCCACCTCGGCGCCCGCTGCCAGCAGGCGGTTGGCAGTGGCGAGGCCAATGCCGCCACCGGCACCGCAGACGATGGCGGTTTTGCCTTTGAAACTCACGGCTGCAGGCTCAGTCACTTTCGAGCTCGTCCTCGGGCAACAGCTCGAGCAACTCGTCGCTTTCGCCCACAGGGAGTTGCTCGACTTCACGCAGTTTGCGCGCCATGACACGGGTGCGCGTCTGGGTCTCTTCAATCGTGTTGCTGGCGGTGGCCAGTTGCTTCTTGACCTTGTCCAGCACACCGCCGAATTTGCCAAATTCGGTTTTGACGGCTGCGAGTACCTGCCACACTTCGCTCGCCTGCTTTTCGATGGCGAGCGTGCGGAACCCCAGGCGCAGGCTGCTTAAAAGTGCGGCAATGGTGGTGGGGCCACTGACCACAACCCGGTGGTCCTGCTGCAGTTGGCTGATGAGCCCGGGCTGGCGCAGCACCTCGGCATAAAGCCCTTCAGTCGGCAGGTACAAAACGGCAAAGTCGGTAGTCTGCGGGGGATTCAGATACTTGTCGCTGATAGTTTTGGCCGACTGTGTGACCGATCGGAGGAGTTCTTTGGTGGACTGCGCGACCGAGTCGGCATCACCTTCACGGGCCGCCTCGGCCAAGCGCAGGTAATCTTCCTGGGGAAACTTCGAATCGATCGGCAGCCACACGCAGTCGTCCGGATCATCACCCCGGCCCGGCAGGCGGATGGCAAACTCGACCCGCTCGGCTGAACCTTCCCTGGTAGCGACGTTGCGATCGAATTGCTCCGGGGTCAGCACCTGCTCGAGGATGGCTTCCAGTTGGTATTCGGCCCAGGTGCCGCGCACCTTGACGTTGGTGAGCACGTTCTTGAGATCGCCAACGCCGGTCGCCAGGGTCTGCATCTCACCAAGGCCCTTGTGCACGGCGTCGAGACGCTCGCTGACCAGCTTGAAAGATTCGCCCAGGCGCTTCTCCAGGGTGCCCTGGAGTTTTTCGTCGACCGTGCGGCGCATCTCCTCGAGTTTCTTCTCGTTGGCCTCGCGCATCTCGTTCAACTGCTCGCTGATGGTGGCGCGCAGGCCGTCCATGCGCTGCTGGTTGCTCTCGACCAGAGTGCGGACCTGCTTGGTCACACTCTCGAGCTGCTCTTTCTGAGTCGTACCCAGTTGCCCGACCGTAGTGGTGAGCAATTCGGCTGTCTTGCCCAGGCTGCCGGAGACCTCCTCGCGCAACTCACGGCTGCGCCCAGCGGCCTCTTCGCGGCCAGCACGCAGTTCCTCGCGCACAGCCTGATCGGCACCGGCCGATCTCTGGCGAATCAGCAGTCGCACCAGCAGCGCGAGGTTGACGACGACCAGCAGCGCAAGTACAACAAGCAGGACTTCGGTGGTCACGGTAAAGGAGTCTCCAGGCAAGGCGGCGGACCGGTCAGCACATTATCCACGCGCGGCAGGGGCCTGCCTAACGATCTCTACCGACCCCGATAACCGGGCCCCAGAGCCTGCCGGCAAGGTCCCGCAGCCATAGTCAACGCGCCTGGCGCAGGCAGTCCGTGCCGTCCAGGCCCATGTGGATGAGCAGGCCCACTGCCACCAACCGCAGTAGCGGCAGCGCGAGTGCGAGCGCGTAAACAAGGATCGCCGGCAGACTGTGCAGCGGGTGAAAGCCGATGCTGCAGCGCTCGGGATCAAACACGGGATCGGCCAGCAGGTGATCCAGGTCCACCATCATGGTCGCGAGCATTACCAGCCACGCATAGCGCCAGCGTGAGCGGAAAAAAAGCAGCGCAACCGCGCCCGGCACCAGTACGTGCGCCAGCAGATGGACGGTGGTCGCGATCACGGCAGCGATTGGGCCGGCCGGAAAAAGCGGTACACTGATCGCATGGGCTATTTTCGATTTACCGTAGCACTTGCTCTGTTGCAAAACGCCACGCGGCCGCACAGCGAAGGTAAAACCCAAGGCATGATCCGGGAGTACTCCTGATGACAGAAAGTGTACTGTATGAAGCAACTGACGGCGTGGCTACAGTGACCCTCAACCGACCCGACCGGCTGAACGCAATCAATCCCCAGTTGCTCAGTGACTTCAACGCGGTGCTGGCCAAAGCCAATGTCGATAGCGCGGTGCGAACCATCGTTCTGCGTGGCGCCGGCCGGGCTTTTTGTGCCGGCGATGACTTGAAAGAGTTCGACAGCCAGGTCGGCACCGAGGCACAAACCCGCGCTTACATCGACAGCATCCAGGACATCACCCGCGCGCTGGTTCTTAACGACAAAATGGTAGTGGGCGCCATTCACGGCTGGGCGGTCGGCGGCGGGCTCGAGTGGGTAATCAACTGTGACTTCGTGGTCATGGCCCGCTCGACGCGCTTTTTCTTTCCCGAGATATCGCTCGGCATTTTCGTTACCGGCGCGGTCACCCGCCTGCTGGTTCAGCAGATTGGCCTTACCAGGGCCCGCGAGATGATTCTGCTGGGGCAGCATTATTCGGCCGAACAAGCCGCACAACTCGGTTTCGGCTGGCGAATAGTGGACGACGCAGCGGTTGAGAGCAACGCTTTTGACCTGGCAAAAGAGATTGCCGCGCTGCCGCCGGGGCCGGTTAAACACTTAAAGCGGGCGTTGCGCGGCGCTGACGCCGAACTCGAGTCGGCCATGGCCAGCGAGACCGAGGCGACCCTTGCCGGCTTCCTCGACCCTGAGTCTGCCGAGCGAGTGCGCGGCCGCCTCGATTGACCCGCCAGGTGCGTTGCCGGGCGCAGTAAAACCTCTAATTCAGGCAATAACCAGCAAAAAAATGTTTGCTTTCTGTTTTTCGCTGGGTTAGGGTTCGCTGCCCTGCCGGAATTGCCGGCAACCGACCGAATGGTGACAGGCGCGTGCCTGCAGATCTGCTAACGCTTCAGACGTATTCCAGTTTCTCTATCTCGCCTCATTTCCATTCAGACTGACGCGCGTCGTCCGGGCGCTTGCCCGCCACCACGCGTACCCTTACTGACCTAAACGAGACTTTTATTTCTATGAATATCTATGTTGGAAACCTGCCGTACAACGTGACCGAAGATGACCTTCGGGCATTGTTTGCCGAGTTTGGCGATGTGTCGAGCGCCAAGTTAATCATTGACCGCGATACTGGCCAATCAAAGGGCTTCGGCTTTGTCGAGATGTCCGACGAGGGTGCCGGGCAAAAAGCCATCGATGATGTGAACGGCCGTGAGGTGAGCGGCCGCTCGCTGAAAGTGAACCAGGCCCGGCCACGTGAAGAGCGCCCGCGTGGTGGTGGTGGTGGTGGTGGCCGCGGTTATGGTGGTGGTGGCAACCGTTACTGATACGCTGTTGCGATAAGTTGTTTCTGGAGCTGGCTGGCAGCCGGCTTTGAGCAGTGGCCGGTTGCCGGGCGGCAGCCGGTCGTTGCGTGCTTCCGCCAATGCGGCTCCCCGGTCGAACTGACCGGCGGCCAATGTAGTGGCAGGGTCAATTCAGGCCTCTGCCAGCGCCTGCAGTGCCAGTAGCGCGTACATGGCAACGCCTGCGGGCAGCGCCTGCTCGTCGATCATCATGTGGTTGGAGTGGCACGGCGCGTGCGGGCCATCGCCTGAGGGGGCCGCTCCGATAAAAGCAAACGCCCCGGGGTAACGCTCTAATACGAGGGAGAAGTCCTCGGCCCCCATCCACGGTGCCGCCAACTCCAGGTAGCCGTTCTCGCCAAACAGGTCCCGGGCCGCCCGCGCTACCGCCGCGGCGCCGCTGGCGTGGTTTACCGTAGGCGGGTAACCGGTGTTGAGACTGAACTCTACCTGCAGGCCGTGGGCGGCCGGTATCTCCCGCAGCAGACGCTCGACGCCACTGGCCAGCCGCTGGCGCGAGGCCGGCGACAGCGAACGCAGGGTGATGTCGAGTTCGGCAGTTTCCGGGATTACGTTACTGGTGGTACCCGCCTGGATGCGCCCCACTGTCGCCACCACCGGATCGAACACGTTGAAGCGCCGAGTGACCAGGGTCTGGATGGCCTGCACCACCTCGCAGGCGGCCGGGATGGGGTCGAGGGCATTGTGCGGCATCGAGCCGTGGCCGCCGTGGCCGAGGATGCGGGCAGCGACCGTGTCCGCCCCGGCGAGGATCGGCCCGCTGCGACATCCAATCACCCCCGGTGGCAGTTCGGGCGCCACGTGCAGGGCAAAAGCCGCCAGCGGCGGGCCGCCTGCCGCCAGCAGACCCTCAGCCAGCATCGGCTCTGCCCCGCCCGGGCCTTCTTCACCTGGTTGGAACATGAAGCGCACGCTGCCAGCGAATTCGTCACGATGGTCGTTCAACAGGTGTACGGCGCTCACCAGCATGGCGGTGTGGGCATCGTGGCCGCAAGCGTGCATGCGTCCGGCCACCGCCGAGGCAAACTCGAGGCCAGTCTCCTCGACCAGCGGCAATGCATCCATGTCACCGCGCAGCAGCACGGTCGGGCCAGGCCGGGCACCGTGCAGGGTAGCCACGATGCCGCTGGTGGTTTCGGACAATGCGATGTCGAGTTCAAGGCCCGCGAGTGCTTCCAGTACTGCTTCGCGGGTGCGTGGTAAATCCAGGCCCAGTTCCGGGTGACGGTGGATGCGCCGGCGCAGGTCCACTGTACGCGCCTTGAGCGCCTGCGCCTGTTCAATGAGTTGTGCGTGCATGTCTCCTTCCCCCGGCCGCTGCGGTGTCCGCTGACACATTATCCAGTCAGATGCCGCTATTAGCGCAGATTTGATCGGCCATTGCACGCCGCCGGCCGGAAAAAAACCCCGCCGGGATGGCGGGGAAATATTGGAGGAGGACAACGGTGCCAGTATTTCAGCATCGGCGGAGGATTTCAGTGACCCCGGTCACAAATGGCCGTGGCTTCAAGCCGGCCGTGCAGCCGCTGCAGGAAACGATTAGAGCAGGGTCAAAAGAAAGTCGGCGACCCGGCGCGTGAAGCGTCGGTCAGTCCAGTAGGCAAGGTGCGAGGCCGGGGTCCAGCCGGTCACCGGGCCGCCGACGTTGATACGCTGGTCCAGGCTCACCACCTGGTCGTAGGCGGCATTGATCGGTTTGAGCGGCCAGCCCAGCACGTCGTCGGGGTCGAAAAAGTTGAGCCAGCGGGCCCGCTCCTTGAACCGGGCCGGCAGACGCGGCGGCGGAAAGGTGATGGGCTGCACTTCGTGGCAAGCAAAAGTAAAAAGCGGAATATTGCAGCCAAAAGTGACCAGGCCGCACAGCCAGTTCATACGCTCAAAGGAAGACAGGCGCTGGTCGGGCCGGTGCTGGCTGTCCCAGACGTAGTTCGACAGGATGTGGCCGCCGAAAGAGTGGGCCAGTACCACCAGCGGCACCGGCCGCCCATCCAGCTGCCGACGATAGAGCGAGCGCATGGCCTCGCGCAGCCGTGCGTGAACCCGGTGGTAGGTTTGGGTCTCCTCGCCACCGCGCCGGCCACCCGAGGGCAACTGGCGGTAGCCTGCGGCATCACCCAGTGCCGACAATACCAGGGTGCGCAGGCGCCGGGCGTTCAAGTCGGCCGCGGCGTAGGCGGCCTGCAGGTAGGCGTCCTGGGCTGGACGCAGGATGTCATCCCAGAAAACCGGTTGCCAGGCCACCTGTTGCGGATCGCTGCCCTGTGCTGCCAGGTGAGCGCTCACGGCTTTGATCATGCCGTTGGCAAAGTCCGGCTGCTGGCGGCCGATGCCGTGGATGACTAGCGCAGCCAGGGTTTTTGTCATGGTCTGGTAGGTGCGGGAAACCAGTGCCGGTAAAGGGTCTGCACTCTAGTGTACGCAGACCTGGGCTTCGATCCCAACGATGATCACCGCTTGGCTAAGACAGTTTTGTCGCCAACATGGTCGCTTGGGGCAAAATCGCAGATAAACTGCGAGGCCGGCCTTCAAAATGCCCTTTCTTTGCAACCTTTACCAACTGCTGCGTGAGCGTTTCCCTGCCGACCCCGACGCCCCGTGGCTGTTGCTGCCCGGCGGCCGTGAACTGAGTTACACGCAAGCCGATGCGGCGAGTGCCCGCTATGCCGGAGCGCTTCAGCATCTGGGCGTTACTGCCGGTGAGCGCGTGCTGGCACAAGTTGACAAGTCTCCTGAAGCGCTGATCCTGTACCTCGCTGTGCTGCGCCTGGGCGCGGCCTACGTGCCGCTTAACACCGCTTACACCGCGGCCGAGGTGGCGTACTTCCTCGAAGACGCGCGCCCGGTGCTGTTTGTTGCCCGCGCGGGCAACCAGGATGAGTTCGCTGCTGCCGCGGAATCGGTAGCGGCGAAACTGGTCACACTGGACTCCGCTGGTGCAGGCACGCTGCCGGAGTTGGCAAGGGTGACTGAAGCGGTGGTCGAGATCGCAGCGGTGGGCGCTGACGCCATCGCGGCAATCGTCTACACCTCGGGCACCACCGGCCGGGCCAAGGGCGCCATGCTGAGCCATGCCAATCTCGCCAGCAATGCACTGACCCTGCAGACCCTTTGGGGCTTCCGGGCTGACGACGTGCTGTTGCATGCTTTGCCCGTGTATCACGTCCATGGCCTGTTCGTGGCAGTGCACTGTGCAATGCTGGCGGGCTCGCCGATGCTTTTCCTGTCGAAGTTCGATGCACTGGAGGTGCTCGCTCAACTGGGAAAAGCCACAGTAATGATGGGTGTGCCCACTTTTTACACCCGGCTGCTTGAACTGGCGGATTTCGACCGTACCGCCTGCGCGCGCATGCGGCTTTTCATTAGCGGCTCAGCGCCGCTGCGGACAGAAACCTGGCAGGCTTTTTTCGAGCGCACCGGCCACCAGATCCTCGAGCGCTACGGCATGAGCGAAGCCGGCATGATCACTTCCAACCCGCTGGCCGGCGAACGCCTGCCCGGAAGCGTGGGTTTTGCTCTACCCGGGGTCACGGTACGAGTATCTGGCGAGGACCACCAACCGCTGCCGGCCGGCGAGATCGGCATGCTGGAACTCACCGGCCCCAACGTCTTTAAGGGCTACTGGCAAATGCCGGACAAGACCGCGGCCGAATTCAGTGACGATGGTTTTTTTGTCTCGGGCGATCTCGCGGTGATGGACCAGAGCGGACGGGTGCGCATCGTCGGCCGCGACAAAGACCTTGTCATCAGCGGCGGCTTGAACGTTTACCCCAGGGAGATCGAGCAAGCGATCGATGCCCTGCCAGGAGTGTTCGAATCAGCCGTTATCGGGGTGCCTCACGCAGACCTCGGCGAGGGCCTGGTCGCGGTGATCTGTGCGCCGGCTGAGATGGCCCCGGATGAGGCGTCCGTGATCAATGCCTTAAAAGTGACGCTGGCCGGCTTCAAAATGCCGCGCCGGGTATTCCGGGTTGACGCCCTGCCGCGCAACACCATGGGCAAGGTGCAAAAAAACGTGCTGCGCGAGACTTACGCCGGCGCTTTCACCGATTGACTCGAGATGTGCCTGGCGGCACGCGCTATGGCCAACTAAAGTTTGCTGTACTTGAGAGCCACGCCGCGGGCTTTTTCGGCTGGGTACTTGCGCCGGTTCTTTTCCATTTTCGTAAGAGCCGCCTGCTCGAGGTCAATGTCAAGGCGCCCGGCCAGGCGCAGCGTATATATCAATATGTCGGCCAACTCGTCGGCAACCTCACCGCGCTTGGCCTCATCGAGTGCGTCGCTCTCAACTGCATCCAGCCACTGGAAGTGCTCGACCAGTTCGGCCGCCTCCACGATCAACGCCATGGCGAGATTCTTGGGTGAATGGAACTGTTGCCAGTCACGCTCGGCGACGAAGTCGTCGATCTGGGCCGAAAGCTCTGCCAGGAATTGATCGTTCATGAAGTCTGCTCCGTCAGGCAGGGGTCAGTCCGCTTCAGTGAAACGTTGGAAATCCTCGAGGGCATCCTCGAGTGCAGCGGCGAGAATCCGCTCGCCATGAGCAACACTGGCAAGGCCCGGGTTAGAGCCGATCCGTCCATCCGGGAACAGGCGGCGGTAGTCGGCAGCATCCCGGATCACCCCGTCCGGGGCCTGCTCGGGGGTGAGGCTCACATCCTTGACCGCGTCGGCGTGAGCGTACCAGCTCAAAGACACTTCCGAGGGTGTTGCGTGGCTGCCTTCGGCATCGCCGAAAAGTTCCGCCGACAGCGCCATGACCCGGGCCCCGGTCCACCAGTTGCGCAGGCGCAGGCGCGGCGTTGCCCTGCTGCTGCCGGCAAAACTGCGCGCCGACCAGACCTCGGAAAAAGCGGCGCCCACGGTAGCGACGTTGCCGCCATGGCCGTTCAGGAAATAAAGGTGGCTAAAACCATGGCACAGCAGCGATTCGACGACGTCACGCACCAGTGCCAGCAGCGTCGAAGGCTTGAGCGCGATGCTGCCCGGGAAGGCGAGGTGATGCTGGGCCATGCCGACTGCCAGGGTGGGCCCGACCAGCACATCGATGCGCGAAGACATCTCCCGGGCTATGGTCTCAGCACAGATTGCGTCGGTGCCGATAAGGCCGTTGGGCCCATGCTGCTCGGTGGAGCCGATCGGCACCACGACAGCGGTAGACGACTCGAGGTAGGTCTCCACCTCCGGCCAGGTCGCAAGTTGCAGCAGCATGATCTTAAGTCCTCGGTTAACAGCCGGTCGCGCCTGACGCGCCTCGCTCGGCACGGGCCCGCGCACTACAATACGGCTCGCTGTCGGCGAGCGGGCCGGCACACTCTAACCTATCCTATTGCAGCAGGAGAACTGCCATGAATGAATGTGTTGTCTGTGGCGCCGCTGTCACGGTCGCTGACGATGCGGTCATCGGTGAACTACTTGAGTGTCCCGAGTGCGGCAGCGAACTCGAGGTGACGGGGCTCAAGCCCGTGGTGCTCAGCGAGGCGCCCGAGACAGAGGAGGACTGGGGTCAGTGAGAATCGGCCTGCTGCACTCGCTGATCCGCAAGGAGGAGAAACTGCTGATTGACGAGTTCCGGCAGCGCGGGCTCGAGCCGCTGCTGCTCGACGACCGTAAATTGATTTTCGACCTCGAGTCCCGACCAGCGGTGGACCTGGTACTGGAGCGCTGTATCAACCACAGCCGGGCCATGCACGGCCTGCGGCTGCTCGAGAGCGTCGGCGTGCGCTGCATCAATTCCTCGGAGGTGGCGCGTGTCTGCGGCGACAAGATCCTGTGCTCGCTGGCGCTGAAAGAGGCTGGCGTAGCACAGCCGGAGCTGCGCGTTGCCTTCACCGAGGAGTCGGCGCTGGTGGCCATCGAGGAGCTGGGCTACCCAGTAGTACTCAAACCCGCCGTAGGTTCATGGGGCCGGCTGCTGGCCAAAATCAACGACCGGGAGGCAGCTGAGTCGATCCTCGAACACAAAGCCATTCTCGGCAGTTACCACCACTCGATCTTCTACATCCAGCAATACGTGAACAAAAACGGTCGCGACATCCGCTCCTTCGTGATAGATGATAAGTGCGTGGCGGCCATCTACCGCAGCGCCCGCCACTGGATTACCAATACCGCCCGTGGCGGGATCGCCGCCGGCTGCCCGGTTACTGACGAGGTGGCCGCAGTTTCGCTGGCCGCCGCACGGGCAGTAGGCGGGGGCGTATTAGCGGTGGATCTTTTCGAGACTGCGGACGGACTACTGGTAAACGAGGTCAACTACACCATGGAGTTTCGCAACAGCATCGACACCACCGGCGTGAACATCCCGGCCCTGGTTGTCGAACACGCCATGGAGCAGGCCACATGACCAGGATAAGTATTGTCGGCGGCTCGGGCTACAGCGGCGGTGAACTGTTACGCCTGGTGCTGTTTCACCCCGACTGCGAGGTCGCGCAGGTCACCTCCGAGCGCTTCGCCGGCAAGTTCGTGCACAGCGTGCACCCCAACCTGCGCCAGGTTACGCAACTGAAGTTCTGTGCGGTGGATGAGTTGGCGCCGTGCGATGTGCTGTTGCTGTGCCTGCCCCATGGCGAGACCATGCGCCGGATTGACGAATTCGAGCGCCTTGCGCCAAAACTCATCGACCTAAGTGCCGACTTCCGCCTGCATGATGAAGACAGCTACCAGCGTTGGTACGGGGGGGCTCACGTGCGGCCGGACCTGCTGGGTAGTTTCGCCTACGGTATCCCGGAGCGCCACCGGGCAGCAATCCGTGACGCGACCCGGGTGGCCTGCGCCGGCTGCAACGCCACCGCCAGTATTCTCGCTTTGGGGCCGCTGGTCGGCGCTGGCCTGGTCGAGTCGGTGGTAATCGAGGTCAAGGCGGGCTCCAGCGAGGGCGGCAATGCGGCGAGTGCCGCCAGCCACCATCCCGAGCGCAGCGGCGCAGTGCGCTCCTACCAACCCACCGGCCACCGTCACGTCGGTGAGATGCACCAGGAACTGGGCCAGTTGCCGATCCATTTCTCGGCCACCGCCATCGAGATGGTGCGCGGCATATTAGCGACCTGCCACGTGTTTCTCGCAGAGGTCCTGGAAGAAAAGGCCGTATGGCAACTCTACCGCGCAGCCTATGGCGAGGAGCCTTTCGTACGCATGGTCAAGGAACGCAGTGGCATTTATCGCTACCCCGAACCCAAGTTACTCGCCGGCAGCAACTACTGCGACATCGGCTTTGCCCGTGATCGCACCAGCAACCGGCTAGTAGTAATAAGCGCCATTGATAACCTGATGAAGGGCGCCGCCGGGCAGGCAGTACAGTGCCTGAACATCATGTGCAGGTTCGAGGAAACGGCAGGTTTGCGCTTTCCCGGCCTGCATCCGATCTAGGGCTTACCGTGTGTCGGCTGCTCTGGGCGCACGCGGCCGCCCCCTTCGACCCTGTGGTGCACTTAGCAGCGCTTGCCGAGATCTCCCGTACCAGTCCCGAGTACCAGGGCCATGGCTGGGGCTGCGCCTGGCTGGAGCAAGGCCAATGGCGCGTGTACCGTGACATCCGCCCTATCTGGGAAGACGACCTTGGCGGCTTTCCCGAGACAACTCTGCTGGTTGGCCATGCGCGCAGTGCTTTTCGCGACGAGGGCATAATGGTCGAGAACAACATGCCGTTTATTGACGGCGAAAAAATTTTCATCTTCAACGGTGAGCTGCAGGGCGTGCGAATCCGTGAGCATGGTCGTATCGGGGCGGAGAAGGTGTTCAACTACCTGAAACGCTTCGACCAGGGCGGGCGTCTTGCGGGCGTACGCCGAGGCATAGAGGTGATCGAAAAGCGCAGTCGCTACGTACGGGCACTGAACCTGGTGGTAGCCGATTCGCAAAGCAGTATTCTCGCCAGTCTTTTCAACGAGAACCCCGGTTACTTCCAGATGCATAGGGGCCGCGTCGGCCACGTGGATGTGGCCTGCTCGCAACCCTACCCCGACCACGGTGAGTGGCAAGCCATTCCCAACCGCAGCGTGATCGCACTGCAGGGACCAGACCAATGCTGATCATCAAAGCCGGTGGCGGCGCCGACATCAACCTCGAAGGCATCGCCGCGGACCTCGCTGAATTGATCGAGCCTTTCGTGGTAGTTCTTGGTGCCAACGCCCTGCGCGACCGTGTGGCCGGGCAACTGGGCCAGCCCAAAGTCGAGTTGACCTCGGTGTCGGGCTACACCAGCGTTTACTCGGACCAGGACGCAATCGACCTCATCATGATGAGTTACGCCGGGCTGCGTAACCGGCGCTTCGTGGAAATGTGCCAGCGCCAGGGGGTCAACGCGCTGGGGCTTACCGGCCTTGACGGCCGACTCATCGAAGGTGCACGAAATCGCGGCATTCGTGTGCGCGATGAAGGCAAAACCCTGCTCAAGCGCGATTTCTCCGGTAAACCCAAGCGTGCCAACGGACCGCTGCTCGACCTCCTGCTCGACAATGGCTACCGTCCCGTGTTGACCATACCCATCGTCGACGAACAAGGCTTCGCCATCAACTCCGAAAACGATGACATCGTCAACACGCTGCAGGACGCCTTGCACGCCGCGCGCATCGTACAGCTGATTGAGGCACCAGGATTCCTGGACAACCACGATGATCCGACCAGTCTGGTCACGCAGATGTCACGCACAGAACTCGAGCAGCGCGAGGACCAGGTTACGGGCCGCATGAAGCGCAAGATGCTGGCTTTGCGCAAACTGTTTGCCGCCGGCGCCGCCGAGGTCATCATTGCCGATGGCCGCGTGGCCCAGCCGGTGCACGAGGCACTGGCTGGCAAGGGCACGCTGATCCGATGAGCGCGCGCCAACTTGAGGAGCATTATGCTCTCGGGATTTATCCGCGCCGGGGTATCACGCTGGTGCGCGGCTCGGGGGCGCTGGTGTGGGACGATGCCGGCACCGAATACCTCGACTGTGCCACCGGCGTTGGGGTCGCTAATCTTGGGCATGCTCATCCGGCTGTCGCCGCGGCCATCACCGGCCAGGCTGCCCAACTGATCACCTGTCCTGGAATCTTCTACCACCACAGCCGGGGCCGGCTGATGGAAAAACTGGTGCAGCTTGCACCTGCTGGACTTGAGCGGGTGTTCCTGTGTAACTCAGGTACCGAGGCAGTCGAAGCGGCCATCAAGTTCGCCTGCCTCACTACTGGCCGCACTGGGCTGGTCAGCGCCATGCGTGGTTTTCACGGGCGCACGCTGGGTGCGCTCAGTGTGACCCATAAATACCGCGACGCCTTCGAGCCACTGCTGCCTGACTGCCGTTTCGTGCCGCTCAATAACAGCGAAAAACTGGACGCGGCGGTGGATCAGAGTACCGCCGCCGTTATCCTCGAACCGATACAGGGTGAGGGCGGCGTGCGCCCGGCAGACCCCGATTTTCTCTCCTGCGCCCGGCGCTTGTGCAGCGAGCGCGGGGCGCTGCTCATCATCGACGAAGTACAGACCGGCTTCTGCCGCACCGGCAGTTTCTTCGCCTGCGACCAGCTCAGCCTGGCGCCAGATCTCATGTGCCTGGCCAAGGGTATTGCCGGCGGCGTACCGATGGGTGCGGTGCTCGCAAGCAGCCAGGTCCAGGCTACTCTCGGTAGCCACGGCTCGACCTTTGGCGGCAATCCGCTGGCCTGCGCCGCGGCCCTGGCTGCCATCGAAACCATGGAAACGGAACAGTTGGCCGAGCGCGCCGCAACCCTCGGTGCATATTTCGAGCAGCGCTTTTGTGCCGCGTTGCCAGCGCGGGTACGCGAAGTACGCCGCGTGGGCCTGATGATCGGCATCGAGCTTAAAGAAAAAGCGACCCCCTGTCTCAAGGCGTTGGCTGAGCAGGAACACATCCTGGCACTGCCGGCGGGGTCTACCGTGATCCGGCTGCTGCCGCCGCTGCTGATCTCAGAAGAACAACTGGACCATCTGGTTGCTGCTTTGCAGCGGGTGCTGGCAACCTGAAACAGGCGGTTTACCCGCGCAGTTCGGTCAGAGTCGCCGTGTGGGTGAT
>Ga0207990_1000521_pt1 | contig 22249 bp, 20 predicted proteins | sample ETNtaG_8_FD_185780 | JGI IMG/M metagenome (GOLD analysis project Ga0207990, IMG submission 185780) | Marine microbial and viral communities from oxygen minimum zone, Eastern Pacific Ocean - ETNP201406SV75 (SPAdes) (version 2) | ecosystem: Environmental > Aquatic > Marine > Oceanic ...
TTTATTTTCCAGATCACCCGATCCAAGGTTCTTGATACCAAAGATCCGGTTGCGCAGATTCGAAAGCTCGGCCCGTTGTTTTTCTTTTTCGTGTTTTTTATTATTGGCCTCGTGACCCTTTTCAAGGGCCTCAAGCCTTTGAAGCTAGACCTCAATCTCACCCAGGCATTGATCGGTTCGATAGGTTTGGGAGTCGTAGGAGTTGGACTAGGTGTATTCTTTATCCGCAGGGTGCATCTGGGGCCGGTAGATAAAAAACACCGATTTAGTCAAGTCGAGCGTATTTTCGTAATTCTCCAGATTCTGACGGCCTGCGCAATTGCTTTCGCCCATGGCTCCAATGATGTCGCCAACTCAATAGGACCGCTGGCGGCCGTGGCGCATGCGGTACGGGGTATGGATCTTGCGAGCAAAGCGCCCGTTGAACCTTGGATGCTCGCGATTGGTGGCATCGGAATAGTGGTTGGATTGGGTACATGGGGTTACCGGGTGATGGAGACCGTGGGCAAGCGGATTACCGAACTGACGCCGAGTCGCGGTTTTGCCGCCCAACTGTCGGCAGCAACGACCATCGTGCTGGCCTCGAGAATGGGCATTCCGATATCCACAACACATACCCTGGTTGGTGCTGTACTGGGTGTGGGCCTTGCGCGTGGGATCGGTGCGCTGGATTTGCGGGTAGTCGGAAAAATCATTGCATCATGGGTGGCTACTCTGCCGATTTCTGCAGGGTTATCGGTATTCTTTTATTATTTTTTCAGAGGTTTGTTAATTCCTTAGGAGAATTTCATGGCCTGGATAGATCAACTGGTGGGGCGGTCGCCGATTGCGCCAATGCAAAAACATATGCAGGTCGCCGTCCTCTGCGCCCGTGAGGTAGTCCCCTTACTTGAGGCAATGGCCATAGGGGATAATGACTCGATTCGAGTTTGCCGTGCGAAGATAGATCGATTGGAGCATGAAGCGGATCAGATCAAGCATGAGATTCGATCCCACACCCCCAGGCGTTTCATGATGGCCCTGGATCGCCGCACAATACTGGAGATTCTCGATTACCAGGATTCGATCGCAGATGTTGCCCAGGATATTGCCGAACTGGCGGATCAGCGCAGCATGCACCTGCCTGATGCGCTGAAAGGACCGGTATTGTCACTGGCCAACCGGGTGGTAGCGGCTTGTGAGCAGGGCCAGCGTATCATTGATGAATTGGACGAACTCGTGGAGACAGGTTTTGGTGATGCGGAGGTTGCACGCGTCGACGAGATGATCTCTGAATTGGGTCGTCTCGAAACCGAAACGGATGCTCTATTGGATAAAGCCGCGCGTAAACTGTTTTCAATAGAGGGAGAACTTGGTGTTGCCACAATCTTTTGGCACCAGGTCATTCGTCAGATCGCAACTCTTGCAGACCTTTCCGAGCGAGTGGGCAATCGACTGCGCCTGTTAATGGCCAACTGACGGGTTTAGCCCTCATCCGAGTCTGCACTCGATAAATTAGAGCGCAGCAGCCAACCGATCACTGTAGTTGCGATCACCGCCCCGGCCAACTGGGCCGCAATAAAGGCTGGCATGTTCGCCGGCAAGATTCCACTGAAAGTATCGGTCAGGCTTCTGGCGATGGTCACTGCCGGGTTGGCAAAGGAAGTGGAGGCGGTAAACCAGTAGGCGGCCGTGATAAATAGCCCAACGGCGCTCGCCACAGCTTCAGGTCGCCAGTGCCGAGTCGCCAGGATCGTGGCAACCAGGCCGAAAGTAGCAACACTTTCTGAAAACCACTGCGCTGGGCCATTGCGCAGCTGTGTGGAAAACTGGATCAGGGTCTGTTCAAACATGGCATGTGCAATCAACGTGCCTGTGATTCCCCCGGCGATCTGGACCACGACATAGGCTAGGGCAACCAGAGGGGTGACCTCGCGCCGCAGAACAAAACTCAGAGTTACGGCTGGATTGAAATGGGCGCCGGAAATCGGCCCTAGCATAGTAATCAGAACAAATAGGATTGCCCCGGTGGGTATGGCATTGCCCAGCAGCGCGATCGCAGCATTGCCCCCCGCGAGGCGCTCTGCCATGATTCCTGAGCCCACCACTGTTGCTAACAGCAACGCCGTGCCGAGAAACTCGGCAGCCAGTTTGCGTGGCAAAGAGAACTGTTCCATCAGTGGTTTAGCCCGTCGGAACTGTGTTGCCCCTCTCGCTCAACTGAACGCTTAGCGCAAGATGATCGAGAGATACTCGTTTCAGGCTGACGCAAGTTCTGGATTGGCCTATGCCATCCCGATTTACTATCGCCTCGGCCAGGAGGCTGCAAACTGAGATTCTGGCGGACAGAGCCAGCGCGTTGTCATAAGGCTTTCCCATACTCTGCCCGTCACCTTCGCTAGTTTATTGCTGGGACAAAGTTTTAAGGGTTGTAGCGGTTAGCGGTGCACACAACTCCGGTCGCCCACCACAGCAGTCCTGTACCAGGTAGTCGAACAGAGCCTGGATTCCCTTGGGGTCGATGGAATAGATAATTGATCGACCTCGCCGGGTCGAGGTCAGTAGGCCCGCTCGGGTGAGTACAGCCAGGTGGGTCGATAACGTGTTGTGAGGGGCATGGAGTTGTTTGGCGATCTTCCCGGCGGCCAATCCATCGCGGCCTTGCTCTATCAGAAGGCGGAATATCTGCAGGCGGCTGTCCTGGGCGAGAGCTGAGAGCCGATTGACCGCGGTGGATATGTCCATATGTCGATTATTATCGAAATAACTCTCGTCAGCAAGGCATGAAAAAGCCAGGGTCGATCGTGACATCAAGAGCGGCTATATGGCGCACCCTGCGCGCCAGAGGGTATTTGCTGGTTGTATACGGCCACCTGCGAGAAACGTCAGTCTGTAACAAGGGCTTGCCCATAAGGGTCAGGCACGCGACATTTTTGTTTCACTCAACTTGATTGCTGGTACAGCCCATCAAGCGTAGTTGGCTCCAGAGCTTCGATTTCACCGCAATCTTGCAGATAGAGTATCGCGGCGAATATTGACCGGCTGGCAGCGCCGTGCAGACGGATATCGAGCTGGGGGTACAGTTGCTCGACCATATCGGCAATTCTCCAGGGACCGGTCTTGAGCAACTGAATGATGTCTTGCATGCGTTGAAGGCGGTGTGCAATCAACGCTTGAACGTAATCGTGCGGGGAGTCCAGCGGTGGTCCGTGGGTGGGCCAATAACGTGATTCAGTTCGGTTGCAAAGCAGGGCCAGACTGGCCAGGTAGTCGGCCATGTTGCCGTCCGGAGGGATAACCACACTGGTGGACCATGCCATAACGTGATCCCCGCTAAACAGCGAATCCTGTCCGGGAACAGCAAAACACATGTGGTTGCTGGTATGGCCAGGGGTATGGATACACTCGATCTCACAGTCACCCACGGTCAGACATTCCCCATGCTTTAAAGGGTTATCAGGCGTAAACAAGGTATCGACCCCTTCTTCGATAGCGCTATCATCATGCTCAATGCCACCAGCGTGCGGGCCAAAGGCGTAGGTAGGTGCATCGCAGGCGGTTTGCAGCAGTCTGGCTCCCGGGGAGTGATCCCGGTGGCAATGGGTCACCAGGATATGACTGATAGTCTCCGAAGAGAGACTGCTGACAAGGGTGTCGATATGATCTGGATCGTCTGGACCTGGATCAATAACCGCCACTTCGCCTTGGCCGACGATATAGGTGCCGGTGCCGTGATAGGTGAATGCCCCTGCATTTCTCGCAGTTAACCTGCGAATGCCGGGTGCAACCGTCTCAATCTCACCATAGCGAAACTGGTGATCTTGGATAAAAGGAATCTCTGGCACGGCTGAGTGTTCAGCAGACATGAGCCCACGTTATAGCCATTGAGTCGAAAGCTTCCAGTGGTCTGAACCGGGTCTTGTAGGTCATTTTCTCGCAGTCGGGGATCCAGTAGCCCAGGTACAGCCAGTTGTATTCGACCGAGCGAGTCAATTCAATCTGACGCAGTATCGCTAGAGTCCCTGGGCTACGCCGAGCCTGGGTGGGATCAAAGAAGGTATAGACTGCCGAGAGGCCGTCTGCGACATGATCCAGTACAGAAACTGCCAGTAGACGGCGGCCAATACGTAGTTCGATCATGAAAGTTTCGACCTGTGAGCGGGCCAGAAACTGCTGATATTTCTCTGGATCAGGGTCGTCCATGCTGTCGCCGTGATGTCTTTGGGACTGGTAGGCCCGGTACAGGGCAAAGTGCTCTTCACGGAAGCCCAGCGCGCACAGTTCCATCGCGACGTCACTGTTACGTGTCTGGATACGGCGGAAAGATCTTCCTGGAACAAAATTATTGACTTGAATGCGCACCGATTGGCACTGGCGACAGGTCGGGCAATGCGGACGATAATACACGGCGCCGTTACGCCGGAAGCCATTGCGTATCAGCTTGTCGTACATCGCCGGTGTTACCTTGAACTGAGGATCGATCAGCAGGTTTGCCGCAGTCTCACCTTGCAGATAAGGGCATGTGTGTGGCGTGGATTGATACAGGTCTGGTGCTGATTGTTGGCGGGTCATGCCAGGTGCCCCCCCTGTTTTTCTAACTGCCAAGCCTCAGCACTTATATGGACATTTACGGCTTGAGCTAATTGTTGCGTGAACCGTTGCCGGGACAGACTCTCGGCACCGAGTGACTCGAGATGCGGTGATGCCACCTGACAGTCGATAAAGTGATAACCCTGCGTTGCAAGCAGCGATGCCAAGCCAATCAGAGCTGCCTTGGATGCGTCAGTGGTTTGACTGAACATGCTCTCGCCAAAAAAGGCCTTGCCGATTGCGATCCCGTAGAGGCCGCCAACGAGTTTGGAGTCTTGCCATGTCTCGATGCTGTGCGCGTACCCCATCTGGTGAAGCGTGGTATAGGCCTGCTCCATGTCGGGTGTAATCCAGGTGCCGGTTTGTCCGTTGCGCGGTTGAGTACACTGCCGAATGACTCCAGCAAAATTGCGATCAGCAGTAATGACGAAGCCTCGTTGGCGAAGACTCCTTCGCAGACTGCGAGAGATCCGGACTTGCTGTGGGTACAGGATGGCTCTTGGGTTCGGTGACCACCACAGTATCGGCTGTCCGGCGCTGTACCAGGGAAAGATTCCTTGCCGGTAGGCGCTCAATATTCGTTCAGGATCAAGATCGCCACCGATGGCAAGCAAACCCTCAGTGGAGGCGCTCTCCAGTGCAGGGAAGGCATATTTTTCGGGCGGGTGGACCATTGTGCGAGTCATTCTAGCACTCACAAATTCAGGGATTGTGCTTGCGAAATGGGGTATGGGCGTGAAGGACACGGGAATATTCTGCGAGTTGCGAACTTTCCTCAATCGTATATCTCCCGATCGCATCGTGAAATCTCCGATGGGCCAGCCAGTGTGCTGACAGAGTGATTTCAGGCGTGAGTCCTCGGCTCAATTTGTGCTCACCCTGGGCGCCGGCTTCAAATCGGGTGAGACCATGTTTAATGCAGTACTCGATCGGGGCGTAATAGCAGGCCTCAAAATGCAGATCTGACACCTGTTCGAGCGCCCCCCAATAGCGACCAAACAGGGCAGTTTTGCCGCGGATGAAGAACGCACAAGCAATGTCTTGCCCGTTGCGTGTTGCTTGCAGTAGCTGTACTGAGCCGGGAAGTTCCCGCGCGAGCTGCGCGAAAAATTCGCGGCTGAGGTAGGCGTACGATCCATGCTCAGCGATGGTGTTGGTGTAGCAGGCCGTCAGGAAGTCAAGGTGGCTGGAATTCAACTGGTTACCTTGCAGCCAGCGCAAAGTGATCTCCTGCTCACGAACATGACGGCGTTCGCGTAGGATATTTTTTCGTTTTTTTGAAGACAACTTTTGTAAAAAGTCGTCAAAATCGTGATAGCCATCGTTGCGCCAGTGAAACTGGTGACTCTCGCGACGAACGAAGCCGTTGGCCGTGAGTTGTGAGAGATCCGAATCGGTGCAAAAAAGGCAATGCACAGATGATGCCCCCAGTCGCGTAGCGATCTGCGGCAGTGCCCCGGCAATTATGCTATGGACCGATGCGCTTTCAAATTCTGGATGGTGCAACAGTCGATTGCCGCTCACCGGTGTGAACGGTACGGCCACAAGTAACTTCGGGTAATACTTAAGGCCCGCGCGCTGGTAAGCATTGGCCCAGGCCCAGTCAAAGATAAACTCGCCGTAAGAGTGATGCTTAAGATAACAGGGCGCGCCGCCGGCTAAGGCTTCACCGATGTGTACCGTAATGTGGCATGGTGTCCATCCAGTGGCTGTGGTACAACTACCGCTGCGCTCCAGCGCCGCAAGGAATTCGTGACGCAGGCCGGGGGCATTCTCCGGGACCAGAGCGTTCCACTGGGAGCGCGGGATGTGATCCATGGCTGCGTGTGTTGTGATGCGGGCCTCAAGCCCCTTATCATTAGCCCCAGCCTCCTTTTTGGCATCTGACTTAACTGGTTTCTTAATATCTCCCAATGAAGCATCTCCCCGTAGCAATTGCGCAATTGAATTTTACCGTTGGTGATGTAGGCCGCAATGTAGATAAGATGCTCGCGGCCTGCAATAAAGCACGCACTGAGCTTGCCTGCAAAGTGGTGGTATTTCCGGAGCTCGCGGTGACTGGCTACCCGCCTGAGGACTTGTTGTTTCGCCCGGATTTTCTGGATAGAGCCGACCGCGGGTTGGCCCGGCTACTGGTCGGAGCTGGCGATATCTGTGTTGTCGTCGGACACCCGTTTCGCGAGGATGGAAAACTCTATAACGCGGCGTCAGTGATTGAGTCGGGGCAGGTGCGTGCCCGGTATTTCAAGCAAAAACTGCCCAACTACGGAGTCTTCGACGAAAAGCGCTATTTTTCTCCTGGTACTGACACATTGGTGATTGATATTGATGGGTTCACAGTTGGGCTGACAGTTTGTGAAGATGTCTGGTATCAACGACCAGTCGCGGACTGTGTGGCAGCCGGGGCCGAAGTGATATTAAATCTCAACGCCTCACCCTTCGATGTACATAAGGCCCGCGAACGTGAAGAACAGGTTGTTGTTGGGCGATCACGCGAGGTCGCGGTACCGATCGTTTATGTCAATCTGGTTGGTGGGCAAGACGAACTGGTATTCGACGGCGGCTCTTTTGCCTGTGATGCGACTGGCCAGGTTGTCCACCGCAGTGCTTTTTTTTCTGAGGACCTAGCGCGTATTGATATCCATCAAGGCGACCTATGCAGTAACCGTGAACTGGCACTGTTACCGGGTCACGAGGAAAGTGTCTACGAGGCTTTGCAGATCGGGCTGCGTGACTATGTAACCAAAAACGGGTTTGACGGTGTGGTATTGGGATTATCGGGCGGGATCGATTCAGCCCTGACACTTGCCGTGGCTGCAGACGCGTTGGGCCCGGACAAGGTGCAAGCGGTATTGATGCCCTCGCGCTACACCCGGGACATGAGTCTTGCCGATGCAAAGGCGCAGGCGCAGGCACTAGGTGTTACATACCAGGTGATACCTATTGAGTCGTTGGTAGAAGCGTATCGCACACAACTCGAACCGTTGTTTAGGGGGTTACCTGCCGATACCACCGAGGAGAATTTGCAGGCCAGAATTCGCGGTAACCTGCTGATGGCAATTTCCAACAAGACCGGTTGCCTGGTATTGACCACCGGCAATAAGAGTGAAATGGCCGTTGGTTACGCCACCTTGTATGGCGATATGGCGGGCGGCTTTGCCGTCATCAAGGATGTTCCTAAAACCCTGGTCTACCAGCTTGCCCGCTACCGTAATCGCAGCAGTGTCGTGATTCCCGAGCGTGTCATCACTCGGCCACCGTCAGCAGAATTGGCCGAAGACCAGGCTGATACCGACAGTCTGCCACCCTACGAAGTCCTTGACCCCATACTTGAGGATTTCATCGAACACGATTGCTCAATCGAGGAAATTGCAGCCAAGGGTTTTGAGGTGCAAACCGTGTCTCGGGTTTCGCAAATGGTGCTGCGCAACGAGTACAAACGGCGTCAGGCACCACCCGGCGTACGCATCACCCGGCGCGCTTTTGGTCGGGACCGGCGTTATCCGATTACTTCGGGGTTTAGTTGAGGCGCTTGTTGTTCGACAAACCACTCATCTGATGAGTTTATGGCGCTAAACTGGCATCAAATTGTTATGGCCATTCGGTCGGGGTCAGTGCCCCGTCGTCTGGACTTAAGCCCACCGCAGCAAACCGTGCTACTTCGATATCGGGACCATGTCAGTAGTAGTTGGTCGAGAGTTCAGAACTCACTTAGCCTCGCACTTAGTCAGTGATGAGAAGAATTTGCCAACGGTGAAACACTGCTCGTTGACAATAGGATATTGGTTCGCCCATGATTGCCCGGTTGTTGCACGACAGTGTTTCTTGCACATCACAGAATTATCTAGCAGTATCAGGAGCGTTTTCAGTTAAAACTCTGGGGGCACGACTTGCCTCCAGTTTGGTGGGAAATATATTGTGCCCGAATTGATCAAGCAATACGTGCAGATCGTGGACAGAGTCAATTACCGCATTGGCAGAGTGACGATGCTGGTAATTTTCGTCATGGTTGGGGTTTTGTTTTATTCCGCAATTTCGAAGACTTTCTTTCATCCTTCTTTGTGGACCTACGAGTTTGCACAATTTCTTATGGTCGGGTATTTCCTGATTGGGGGCGCCTATACGCTCCAGATTGACAGTCACGTCCGCATGGATCTGTTGTACAGCCGATGGAAGCCTCGGACAAGGAACGGGTGGGATGCGGTCACTACGCTTGTGATGATTGGTTATCTGGTGATGTTGCTTTACGGGAGCCTTTCCAGCACTTATTACGCAATTGAGTACGGAGAGCGGAGTTATTCAATCTGGCGGCCGTACATGTGGCCGATCAAGGTGGTAATGGTTATCGGAATATTGCTTATGCTGTTTCAGGCAATTGCCCAGTTTTTCAAAGACTTGGCGGCGGCTCGAGGAATCTCGCTGTCATGAGTTACGAATTCATCGCGCTTGCGATGTTCGCATCGATGATGTTGATGTTGCTTACCGGGCAGCGTGTGTTTGGTGCGATTGGGTTCGTGGGAGGTTTTGCAGCTTTATTGCTGTGGGGTGACGGCGGGGCAGAACTGCCATTCAGTTCTACCATCAAACTGATGAAATGGTATCCGCTGATGACTTTACCGATGTTTATATACATGGGTTACATTATGTCGGAGTCACGTATCGCCGACGATTTATACGAAATGTTCCATGTGTGGATGGGACCCATCCACGGTGGGCTTGCGATCGGTACGATCGGGCTGATGGTAGTTATCTCAGCGATGAACGGCTTGTCGGTAGCGGGGATGGCTATCGGCGCCACAATCGCGCTACCCGAACTGTTGCGCCGTGGTTACGATAAGATCATGGTAACCGGGGTTATCCAAGCCGGCAGTTCCCTTGGCATTCTGGTGCCTCCGAGTGTGGTGTTAGTTCTCTACGGCATGATTGCCCGACAGCCCGTGGGGCAACTCTGGTTGGCCGGCGTGTTCCCTGGGCTTATGATGGCGACTCTGTTCATAATCTATATTGCCGTACGCTGCAAACTTCAGCCAAACCTAGGCCCTCCCTTGAACAAGGAAGAAAGAAATGTGTCCTGGGCCACAAAAATCAGGTTACTGCAGGCCGGCATACTGCCCCTGCTCATATTTTTTTCTATGACAGGCCTGTTTGTCATGGGTGTTACCAGTTTGGTTGAAAGTTCCGCCGTCGGTGCAACCGTGGCAACACTGGTGGCCCTGGTGAAAGGGCGGCTAACTAGAAAGGTTATGGAGGCGACGCTTCGCAAGACTCTTCAAGTAACCTGTATGTTCATGTGGATTATTCTGGCCGCATTGTGCTTCGGCGCCGTGTTTGATGGCCTTGGAGCGGTTAAAGCGATCGAATTTTTCTTTGTCGACCGAATGGAACTGACTCCCTGGGAGATTCTGATCATGATGCAGATCTCCTACATCCTGATGGGAATGTTTCTGGATGATACGGCTATGCTGGTTATTGTCGCGCCTCTTTACGTTCCGCTCGTTGGGGCACTAGGATTTGATCTGGTTTGGTATGGCGTGCTCTACACGATCACCTGCCAAATTGCCTACATGACTCCTCCGTTTGGATACAATCTTTTCTTGATGAGAGCAATGGCGCCCCCAGAGATCACACTTGCAGACATATACAGATCGATTACGCCGTTTGTGTTGGTAATGGTTGTTGGCCTTATTATCGTGATGGCGTTTCCTGAAATAGCACTGTGGCTGCCCAATTGGCATTATGGGAAGTAGTCTTGTATGCTCATGGTGCATGGTGCTGATTGCAAACCCATGATCAGAAGCCGGTTTGGAACGCATTTGGGTAAATCGAAAGGAGCGAGGAAAACAAGATGAAAAAAACCAAGTTAGATAATTCAAACAGACGCCAATTTCTGAAGAAAGCCGGTGTCACCACAGCAGCAGCAGGCGCCACTTTGGCCGCCCCGGCTATCATTGCTGCGGAGCCGATCAAGTGGCGCTTTCAGACCTATGCCGGGTCAGCCCTGGGACAGCACGTTACCAAGCCGGCTGTTGATGCGATAAACAACGCCTCCAATGGAGAGTTGCAGGTTGAACTCTATTACGCCGACCAGTTAGTGCCGACAGGCGAGCTATTCCGTGCCCTGCAGAAGGGCACGATCGATGCTGTTCATTCAGATGATGATTCGATGGCATCGCCAACCGATGTGCGTCAGTTTGGCGGTTATTTCCCCATGGGAACCAGGCACGCGCTGGATGTTCCAGCGTTGTTCCATCAATATGGCTTCGACAAGATCTGGTCAGATGCTTACAAGAAGGCTGGCGGTGTTGTCTGGCTTTCGGCAGCTGGACAAGATCCTTGCAACTTCAATACCAAGAAGAGTATTACCAGTCTTGACGATCTGAATGGGCTTCGGCTTTATTCGTTCCCAACGGCTGGACGCTTTCTTGCCCAGTTTGGGGTAGTCCCGGTATCGATTCCCTACGAGGACGCCGAGGTTGCCGTACAGACCGGTGAGCTCGACGGAATGGCATGGTCCGGCATCACAGAAGATTACACCGTAGGTTGGGCTGACGTTACCGATTACTTCCTGACCAACAATATTTCCGGCGCCTGGATTGGTTCGTGGTTTGTCAATGAGAAGCGATGGGCTGACCTGCCGGACCACTTGAAGGCCGTGGTTAGGGCCAGTATCGAAGCCAGCCATGAGTATCGCAACCAGTGGTATTGGGGGGGCGAAGCAAAACTACGTGCCGATGGAACCAAGCTGAAAGTCCAAAGCATTCCCAAGGAAGAATGGCGTGAAGTTGAAGCTGCTGCTAGCAAGTTCTGGGATGAGGTAGCTGAAGAGGGTGAAGTGGCAGCGAAGGTTGTTGGTATCTTTAAGGAGTATGATCGGATCAGACAGGCCGCTGGAGGTATTTACTCCGCCGGTTAGGAGGTTTTAAGCCTGCCGGTTTGAGGCGGTCGCGTTGTAGGCGCGACCGCCTTTTTCTTATGGCCCGTTGCCTGGCTTTGTATTTTCATTATGGAGCGCTTGTTGACGTTGAAGATACGACAGTTTTTGGGGATGCATCCCGCAAACGATTGTCCGGGACCGGCGTTATCCGATTACTTCGGGGTTTAGTTGAGGTACTTACTTTTCGGGTAGTTGAGTTGTAAAACCCGGGTGGTATCGTCGTGTAGTTCAGTCAGTCCCATGCGTTTGTAAGCTTTGACCATCACCCCCAACGCATGTTCGACCGCAGTGGAATTCTGGTAGGTTTCCAGCACTGACCGGGCCCTGTTTACTGCAGCCACGTCTGCACCTAGCAAATAGTAGTAACGGGCAATATCGACGTCGTGCATTGCTAGTACGTTGATGATATACACCAGGCGTTTTCGCGCGTCTGAGGCATATCGACTGTCAGGGAAGCGACTCACGAGTTCGCGGTAGGCCACGAATGCTTCGCGCACTGGCCTGATATCGTGGTTGGCAGGGCTTTTTCCAGTGATGTCATCAAGCAGGCTGTCCGGCGGTTCGAACAATGCCAGGCCTTTCAGGTAGTACGCGTAATCCACATTAGGATGCGTCGGATGCATCTGTATAAAGCGGTTTGCGGTGACGACTGCCAGGGCAGATTCGTTGTTCTTGAAATGGGCATAAGCGATGTCCAACTGAGCTTGCTCAGCATTGCGACCATAAGGAAAACGACCTTGCATTTTTTGGTAAGTCGCGATCGCAGCTGGCCAGTCGCCGGCGGCCAACTCTGTTTGCCCCACCGCGACGAACTGCTCCGCGGTCCAGTTGGCGGTTTCATCTTTTTCCTCCAGGATCGCACAACCACCGGTGAGCAGTGGAGCGATTAGCAAGCAAAGTATGAGGCGGATAGACTGGCGCATGGTTGTAGAGACTGGTGGATACGCCTCTATTATACTTTCGAGAGCCAACGGCGAAGGCGACAGTTATGGCAGGCGCAAGCGAAAGTGGCGAGGTAGTGATCGGGGCAGTGCCTGACGAGGCGGCCGGTGAGCGCCTCGATAAGGTATTGGCAAAGGTTTTTCCGCCTCACTCGCGGTCACAGTTACAGGCCTGGCTCAAGGAGGGACGGATCACACTGGCAAATGAGGCCCCTTCAGGGCGACTCAGCGTAGCCGGAGGCGAGATCCTGTGTCTTCAAATGCCACCGCTGGCCCAGATCGAATGGGTGGCCGAACCCCTGCCGCTTTCAGTAGTGCATCAAGATGAACACATTGTGGTCATCGATAAGCCTTGTGGACTGGTCGTCCATCCCGGGGCGGGTAACCCAGCCGGTACGTTGGCGAACGCCATTTTGCACCAATATCCTGCTACCGCGGCTCTGCCACGGGCTGGCATTGTCCATCGCCTGGACAAAGACACCAGCGGGCTGCTGGTCGTGGCGCTTACTGAGCTTGCCCGTAGCGAATTGATCCGGGGACTCGAGGCGCGTGCCATCAGCCGGGAGTACCTCGCAGTGGTGAATGGTCGCCCGATCTCCGGCGGTACCGTGGACGCATCGATCGGCCGACATCCACGCAACCGGTTGAAAATGGCGGTTACCAGCAAAGGTCGTCCTGCAGTGACCCATTATCGACTGGGCCAGCGTTTTCGATCGCACACCCTATTAAAGTTACAGTTGCAAACAGGCCGAACGCACCAGATCCGTGTGCACATGGCACATCTGGGATTTCCGCTGGTAGGTGACCCGGTCTATGGTGGCCGTTTTCAGCTGCCGCCCAGATCGAGTCCGCAGCTGATCGCTGTCCTGCAGGGTTTTCAGCGTCAGGCACTGCATGCTGCGGTTCTTGCGCTGGTGCATCCTGCGACTGGTGAATCTCTTCGTTGGGAAAGCGTAGTCCCATCGGATTTTGCCACGCTGATCGATGCGTTGAGCATCGACGCTGCGATCGAGACATGAACGTTGCCACAACCGTCTCGGTAGTTCCCCACTGGCCGGCACCCAGCCATGTCCGGGCGCTGATAACCGAGCGCAGCGCAAGTCAGCCGGAGGACCCCTATAACGGGTTCAATCTGGGTAATCATGTTGGAGATAATCCGGGTCGGGTTGTGGCCCACCGATTATCCCTGGTGCAACAATTGAGACTCGTAGGACAACCGCGATGGCTGACTCAGGTTCATGGCGCAAGAGTATGTGAATTGGATGGGCCAGGGGAGGAGCCTGTTGCAGATGGCAGCTTTACGACTCGGCGTGACATAGCCTGTGCCGTGCTCAGCGCGGACTGCGCTCCAGTATTTCTCAGCGATCTACTAGGTAGTTTCGTTGGTCTCTTACATGCCGGGTGGCGTGGTGTTATTGCCGGTGTGATTGAGCAAGGGATTGCCCGGGCGCCCGCTAAGCCTCAAGACATCATTGCCTGGGTCGGGCCCAGTATCAGCCAGTGTGCCTATGAGGTGGGTAACGAAGTCCGAGAACAGTTTCTGGCAGTAGATCCGGTAGATCAGAAATATTTTGCCCGCAAGGGTGATCGGTACATGGCCGATCTGCCGGGTTTAGTGCTAGCCCGGCTCAGACGTTGCGAGATTGCTTTTGCCGCAGCCAGTAATTGCTGCACCTATTCTGACTCCGGGCGATGGTTTTCACATAGGCGTCAGGGCCGTTGTGGGCGCATGGCATCTTTAATCTGGCTGCCCGGGGCGCCCTGAAGCGGCGCCAGTTTGACGCAGGGCTGAGCGATTTAAGCGAAAAAAAAGCGGGGCAATGCCCCGCTTTTTCCTGGGATCACAGAAAATTACGGCTTGGCTGTGCTCAGGCCGAGGATCTCCCAATCCTGCATGCCGCCACGGTACCACTTGATTTTGTGGGCCGGGTAGCCAAACTTCAGCAGGTTTTTGATGTTGTTGGGCGATTGGCCACACCACATGCCGTTGCAGAACATGACTGCTGTCTTCGCATCAGAGAAGTTAAACAGGCCTTCGCTTTCCGTTACGTTGAACACTTCTTGCATGATTTCCGCGATGTCCATTGGGGTAGCGCCCTTGGCCGGGTTCAACTTAGTCCATGGGACGTTGATCGCGCTGGGGATAGTGCCTTTGGTAACCCAGTCCGGAGTACGGGAGTCGATCACAATGATCGAGGAGTCACCATCGCTCATCATCTTGGCGTAATGGATAACTTCACGCTCGGCAATGGTTTCAACACCTGGGGCCAGAACAGCTGGCTGGATGCAAAACGGCGGGCAGGGACGTGAGGTCTTGCCAAAAGCCGGGTTCACGGTGTTGGCATTGTCCTGGTTACGGGTAATGTCGGTTGCCGTACCATTGTGGCTTACCGAAACAGCCATGATGTCGCCGGTGATGCCAACCGGCTTGCCTGCCTGCGCAGAGATTGGCAGGGTGAGAATTAGGCCCGCTAGGGCGCTGAGCAGAGCTTTAGACTTGTTCAATTGTCTCTCCTATCTTTTCTTTCAGGTTTAGGTATGGGAAGGGCGCCGCTGGGGTACCCACGGTATTTCGCGCTATAGCCGTTACCCTTTGGTGGCGGCCGGCGGAAAATTTTAAAATCAGTCACATTCAGGCTCTTGACAGATCTCGGCCTCGGGATTGCTCTCACACCAGGTGGCGCAGGCATCCGAATTTGCTTCACACCACGCGGCTGGGTCCCCGTCTTGTGGGGGGCCATCCGCAACTGCGGCTGGCGCCGCTAGCATAAAGGCGATGAGGGCAGCGAAAATCGGTCTCATGGCAATCGATCCTTAAAATATCCTAATATTAGAAAATCCCTGAAACCGAAGAGTACCGTGCTGGCGGGTTCGAGGCCAGAATCACTTTACTATGTATCAATAAATTTACCTAATGATCTTGTCTTATATCAAATCTGGCCGGCTTAGCTCCTTATTACTGGGTTTTTTGCTATTTTCGGGTGTATCGGCAGGGCAGGAAGTGGTGAGCTTTCGCCTGCCTGATCTGCAAGGGCGGCTCCAGGACATCGCCCAGTATCGTGGCAAGTGGCTGGTCGTTAATTTCTGGGCAACCTGGTGTGCCCCCTGTGTGGCCGAAATTCCTGAGCTCAATGCCTTTCAGACTCGACGCAAGCAGCAGGCGAACGTGGTCGGCATCGCTTTTGAAAAAACACCGGTTGATCAGATCCGCCGGTTTGTTCAGGAGTTTAATATCACCTACCCGATATTGCTTATCGGTGAGGAGCCGCTGGTACCGCTGGAGCCACTAAAAGGCCTACCTTCGACTTTTCTGTTGTCACCGCGCGGGGAATATCTGCATGCTCATGTGGGCCCGGTGACTGTTGGGCAACTGGAGCAACTGCTCGATCAGTTTGCTGGTGATTCCTCAAATTGAAGGCTGAGGTCGACTGCGTGAATGTTTTTGGTCATTGCCCCGCTTGAAACAAAATTGACCCCGGTCAAGGCAATTTCACGAATAGTCTTTGCAGTGACGTTGCCAGAGGCCTCAAGTTGTGCCTGCCCGGCATTGATCTGAACAGCACGGCGCAATTGCGCTAACGAAAAATTATCCAGTAACAACCGTTGTGCTCCGGCAGTCAGGGCCTCCGATAATTCGGCGACGCTTTCGACCTCGACCTCAATCAGTGATACGTCGTTACTGTGAGCAAGGGCTGCAGCCATAGCCTGGGTGACTGACCCCGCCGCACGGATATGGTTTTCCTTGACCAGAATACCGTCATACAGGCCTAACCGGTGATTTGTGCCACCACCACAGCACACAGCATATTTCTGAGCCAGGCGCAGGCCTGGCACGGTTTTACGAGTGTCAAGTAACTGCGCCGTGGTGCCCTTAAGCTGATCCACCATGCGTTTGGTGGCGGTCGCAGTCCCTGACAGCAATTGCAGAAAATTGAGCGCAGTTCGTTCGCCGGTGAGGATACCCCGGGACGAGCCCTGGATGGTACACCAGGCCTGCTCGTTGATGACATCATCGCCATCGTGGCTGAGCCAGTCGATGCTGATGTCCGGGTCAAGCTGGTCAAAAACTTCCTGGACCCAGGCGACACCACAGACCACAGCGGGCTCACGACTGATCAGCGTCGCCCGAGTGGTGTCGTTGTCGGGCACCAGCGTGGCCGTCAGGTCTCCCGTGCCGATATCTTCGGCCAGGGCTTGGCGTACCTGCTCGGCGATCAAGTGCCGAGGCGGAAGTTTCTTCATGATCAAATTTCACTAAGTACGGAATGCCGATCATAACCCGTCTGCCAGGCAACTTTAATTCGGTTTTGGGTTTGGGCTGTTACCAGTCACGGCCAAATCGCGTGCCACGCCGCTGTGATGTGTCTTGATTATCCACGCTCAATCCCCATCTTTAATAGTGTAAAACATCCTGGCCGACACTAACGCTACGACGCAGTGTTGGCTGTCGGTCATCGGAGTGATCACCTTATGCGAATGGATAAGCTAACTACCAAATTCCAGTTGGCCCTGGCAGATGCACAGAGCCTGGCGCTGGGGCGAGACCACCAGTTTATTGAGCCAACGCACCTGATGTTGGCACTGCTTGAGCAGGAAGGTGGCGCGGTAAGGCACCTACTCACAGGCGCTGGTGCCAACGCCAACACTCTGCGCTCCCGACTGGGGGAAGCGCTCGATCGTCTGGCGCGGGTGGAAGGCGCCGGCGGCGATGTGCAGATCTCGAGCGACCTCTCGCGTATGCTCAATCTGACTGACAAGCAGGCGCAAAAGCGGGGCGACCAATTTATCTCCAGCGAACTTTTTGTATTGGCTGCACAGGATGATAAGGGTGAACTGGGACGCCTGTTGCAAGAGGCAGGCGTTGTTAAAGGCGCGCTAGATCATGCGATTGAACAATTACGCGGTGGCGAGTCGGTTGATGATGTCAATGCCGAAGAACAGCGCCAAGCGCTTGAGAAATACTCGATCGATCTGACTGAGCGTGCTGAGCAAGGCCGGCTCGATCCAGTGATTGGCCGTGACGAGGAGATTCGCCGCACCATCCAGGTGTTGCAGCGGCGCACCAAGAACAACCCGGTATTAATTGGAGAGCCTGGCGTGGGAAAGACCGCTATTGCTGAGGGATTGGCGCAGCGGATTGTTGATGGCGAAGTGCCTGAAGGCGTCAAGGGTAAGCGCCTGTTGGCCCTGGATATGGGCGCGCTGATTGCCGGGGCGAAGTTTCGTGGCGAATTTGAGGAGCGTCTTAAAGCCGTCCTCAATGATCTCAGCAAACAAGAAGGTCAAGTGATCCTGTTTGTCGATGAACTGCACACAATAGTGGGTGCGGGCAAGGCTGACGGTGCTATGGATGCCGGCAATATGTTAAAGCCTGCTCTGGCCCGAGGTGAATTGCACTGCATTGGTGCTACCACGCTGGACGAGTATCGCAAGTATGTCGAGAAGGATGCAGCTCTGGAACGGCGTTTCCAGAAGGTCTTGGTAGGAGAGCCGACGGTAGAAGACACGGTGGCTATTTTACGCGGACTAAAGGAAAAGTATGAAGTCCACCACGGAGTCGATATCACTGATCCCGCTATTGTTGCTGCGGCGACTCTGTCACATCGCTATATCAGTGACCGGAAACTTCCCGATAAAGCCATTGATCTTGTGGATGAGGCGGCGAGCCGGATCCGTATGGAGATCGACTCCAAGCCGGAGTCTATGGATCGGCTGGATCGACGCCTGATCCAATTCAAAATCGAGCGTGAGGCGGTTAAGAAAGATACCGACGAAGCTTCACGCAAACGCCTTGAAGCCTTGCATAAGGATATCGCAGAACTCGAGCGCGAGTACGCTGATCTGGAGGAGGTCTGGAAAGCAGAGAAGGCAGCCGTACAGGGCAGTCAGCATATCAAGGAAGCGCTCGATCAGGCTCGCGGCGAAATCGAAGCGGCACGCCGCGCAGGGGATCTGGCACGCATGTCAGAGCTGCAGTACGGCCGTATTCCGGAGCTCGAAAAACAGTTGGCCGAGGCCGATGCTGGTGAGTCGACAGGCCAGGCCCGACTGTTGCGCAATAAAGTGACTGACGAAGAAATTGCCGAGGTCGTTGCGCACTGGACCGGTATTCCGGTGTCGCGAATGCTTGAGGGCGAGCGCGAGAAATTGTTGCGTATGGAAGCCGAGTTGCACCAGCGCGTGATTGGCCAGGAAGAAGCCATTCATGCCGTGGCTAACGCTATTCGTCGTTCGCGGGCCGGACTTTCCGACCCGAACCGACCCTACGGTTCGTTTTTATTCCTCGGACCTACCGGCGTAGGCAAAACAGAGTTGTCTAAAGCGTTAACGGCTTTTCTCTTTGATACCGAAGAATCGATGGTGCGGATAGACATGTCCGAGTTTATGGAGAAACACTCAGTGGCTCGTCTGATTGGCGCACCTCCGGGGTATGTGGGCTATGAAGAGGGCGGTTATCTGACTGAAGCCGTGCGTCGACGCCCTTACTCAGTGATTCTGATGGATGAGGTTGAAAAAGCCCATCCGGAGGTCTTCAACGTGTTGCTGCAGGTGCTCGATGACGGTCGCCTGACCGACGGTCAGGGCCGGACCGTGGATTTTCGCAACACTGTTATTGTGATGACGTCGAATCTCGGTTCCGATCGAATCCAGGAGCTGGCAGGAGAAGAACGTTACGAGCAGATGAAAGCCGAGGTCATGACCGTAGTCGAGCGACACTTTCGCCCGGAGTTCATCAATCGGGTGGATGACATGATCGTCTTTCATCCGTTGGAGCGTGAACAACTGCAGGCGATTGCCCGCATCCAGGTTGGCATTCTGCAGGACCGCCTGGCAGCGCGTGATCTCACACTCGCCTTGACCGACGCGGCACTGGACAAGTTAGGCGATGCGGGTTTTGATCCTGTCTACGGTGCTCGACCACTGAAACGTGCCATCCAGATCCAGTTGGAAAATCCTCTGGCGCAAGAGATTCTCGCCGGGAGTTTAGTCTCGGGTGACACCATCAACGTGGATGTTGAGGGCGGGAGTTTAGTGTTCAGACCCCAGCGGCCAACGCCTGCCCGGGTCGCTTGATTGGCGGAAAACCGCGCTAGGCTGGGCCGGCTTAGCGCGGTTTGCATAGGTGATCTGCGCCGGATGGTCAGCGCTGGCCTCAGCCTATAGAATCTCCAGCCAATGCCAAGGGATACATAAATGAAAGCGATGATCCTCGCCGCGGGTAAAGGCACACGAGTGCGACCGTTGACCCATGTGATGCCCAAACCCATGATCCCGGTTCTGGGAAAGCCCGTCATGGAGTATCTGGTTGAACATCTCGCCCGCCACGGGTTTGATCAGATCATGGTCAACATTAGTCATCTTGCCCATTCAATCGAAGGCTATTTTGGCGACGGGCGGCGCTGGGATGTGGAGATTGGTTATTCCTTCGAGGGATACCTGGAGGGCGGTGAGACAGTGGCCGAACCGTTGGGTTCTGCTGGAGGGATCAAACGTATCCAGGAATTTGGCAGCTTCTTTGACGATACCTTTTTGGTGGTTTGCGGTGACGCCCTGATTGATCTGGACCTCTCGGCAGTACTGCGCAAGCACTGGCAGTCAGGAGCTGCCGCGAGCATAGTTGTACGGGAGGTTTCCAGAGAGCGGGTCTCAAGCTACGGCGTGGTGGTCTGCGATGATGCCGGGCGTATTCAATCCTTCCAGGAAAAACCCTCTACCGAAGAAGCCTTATCGCAACTCGCCAATACCGGTATCTACATATTTGAGCCCGCGATCATCGATCTTATCCCGCACGCCACTGAGTTTGATATTGCCAGCGAGCTTTTCCCACTCATCCTTGAGCAAGATTTTGCTTTCCATGCCATCGAGGCGCCTTTCAACTGGATTGATATCGGACACCTCAGCGATTACTGGGAAGCTAACCAACAACTGATGCGCGGCAAATTACGCGGCGTGGGTATGCCGGGTACCGAAGTGCGTCCGGGAATCTGGACCGGGCTGAATGTCAGTGTAGACTGGGACGAGGTTCGGGCTGAGGGCCCGATCTATGTCGGCTCAGCCTCTCGGATAGAGCCCAACTGTGAGATCTTTGGCCCCACCTGGATTGGTCACGGTTGTCACCTTGAACGTGGTGCACGTATTTCACGCAGCATCCTTTTCGATTACAGCCGTATCAGTTCGCGTAGCCGGGTGACAGAATCCCTGGTCTTCGGCCGTAACTGCGTAGATCAGGCCGGCAACCCCTTGCCGGACCTTGATGGCACCCTTGACTGGGTCGGCGATGCCCGCGATGTTCTCGACCAGTCAGCAGCCACTGGCTGACCGATGACCCCGGGGCAACCCCCCGGAATGATCAATGTCACCAATGATGGCGGCGATTCTGTGAGTGCTTAGTCGCCGGCAAGGGCCGCCCGTGTCAACAGGTCGTTGACTCGCTGTACATAGGCTGCCGGTTCCGGAAGTGGGGCGCCCTCGCTGAGTGCCGCCTGGTCGAATAGTACCTGGGTCCAGTCCCCGAGCCGGGCATGCTCTGGGTCTAACTGGCGGATGAGTGGATGGTCAGGGTTGATTTCCATGATCGGCTTGGCATCCGGCGCGTTCTGGCCCATGGCCGCCAGGATGCGTTCGAGATTACCTCCCAGGTCTGCCTCATCGGCAACCAAGCAGGCCGGGGAGTCTGTCAAGCGAAGACTGACGCGCACACTTTTGACCTTGCCTTCGAGCACAGACTGCATTCTTTCTGTTAGTTCTGACAGATCCTTTTCTTTTTGCTCGCTCGCTTTTTTATCTTCGGGGCTTGCGAAATCGTCAAGATCGAGCGCGCCCTTGGCCACTGACTTCAATGGCTTGTCCTTGTATTCGTTAAGCGAGGACACCAGCCATTCATCTACCGGATCACTGAGCAAAAGCACTTCGACATCGTTCTTGCGGAATATTTCAAGATGCGGCGAGGTGCTGGCTGCGTTATGCGAGTCAGCTGTAATGTAGTAGATCGCTTTTTGCTTCATGGGCATGCGCTTGAAGTATCCGGCAAGCGACTGGGTTTGTTCGAGATCCTTACTGCGGGTTGATGAGAAACGCAGCAGATCCGAGAGTACTGTGCGGTTGTCATGGTCTTCGACCATGCCTTCTTTTAATACTTTGCCGAACTCCTTCCAAAAGGCCGCATAAGCTTCGGGTTCTTTGGCGGCAAGGCGAGTCAACTCCGAGAGTACCTTCTTGACCGATGCCGCACGGATGCGATCAATGTCTTTGTTATTCTGCAGGAACTCGCGCGATACGTTTAGCGGTAGATCGCTTGCGTCGACCACCCCGCGCACGAAACGCAGGAAGCTGGGCATCAGGTACTTGGCGTCGTCCATGATGAAGATCCGACGTACGTACAGATTGATGCCATGGCGTTGTTCACGATCCCATAGATCGAAGGGCGCTTTTTTTGGAATGAAGAACAGCGAGGTATATTCCAGAGTGCCTTCGACCCGATTGTGCAAAGTCGCCAGCGGCGCCTCGCTGTCATAGCTTAAGGTTGTGTAAAACCGTTCGTACTCCTCGACTGTAATCTCATTTTTGGGTCGTGACCATAGCGCCGAGCCGCTGTTGATCGCTTCCCATTCTTCTTTTGTGTCTTCGCCCTGCGGATGCATTTCGATCGGCAGGGAAATATGATCGGAGTATTTACTGACAATGCCGCGGATACGAAAATCTTCGACAAACTCCTTGTCCTCATCGCGCAGGTGTAGCGTGATGGTGGTACCCCGGTCTGCCAGTTCGACCGTTTCAATGAGATATTCACCGCCGCCGTCTGAGG